>Ga0081538_10000020_pt1 | contig 139567 bp, 140 predicted proteins | sample TabmetS5T2R1_FD_71022 | JGI IMG/M metagenome (GOLD analysis project Ga0081538, IMG submission 71022) | Tabebuia heterophylla rhizosphere microbial communities from the University of Puerto Rico - S5T2R1 | ecosystem: Host-associated > Plants > Roots > Rhizosphere ... | reverse complement strand
GATCGTGCGCGAGGGGCGCAGGCCGATCAGGCGCGGATCACCCCCAGCACCTCGTCCCGCTTAGCCTCCATGTGCTCCCGCGAAACGAGCGACTCTAGGTTGAGGCGCAGCAGCGGCTCGGTGTTGGAGGGCCGCACGTTGAAGTGCCAGTCGTCGTAGTCCACCGAGATGCCGTCGAGCTTGCCCACCTCGCCGTCCGAGTAGCGCTCGACCAGCTCCTGCATCTTCCCCTCCTGGTCCTCGACCTCCGAGTTGATCTCGCCCGAGATGAAGTAGCGCGAGCGCAGCGGCTCGAGGAGCTCGCTCAGGCGGCCGCCCTCCACCGAGAGCAGCTCGAGGATCAGCAGCGCGGGGATCGTGCCGGAGTCGGCGCAGTAGAAGTCGCGGAAGTAGTAGTGGCCGGACACCTCGCCCCCGAAGGCCGCGCCGGTCTCGCGCATGCGCGTCTTGAAGAAGGCGTGGCCGACGCGGTTGACCCGGGCCGTGCCGCCGTGCTCGGCCACCAGGTCGGGCACGGCCCTCGAGGCGCGGACGTCGTAGAGGATCGTGGCACCGGGCTCCTTTCGGAGGAGGGCCTCCGCCAGCAGCGCGGTGAGGAAGTCGCCGGCCACGAACTCGCCGGTGTCGTCGATGAAGAAGCAGCGGTCGGCGTCGCCGTCCCAGGCGATGCCGAGGTCGGCGCCCTGCTCCCGCACCTTGTCGATGATGAACTGCCGGTTCTCCTCCAGGAGCGGGTTCGGCTCGTGGTCGGGGAACTCGCCGTCCGGCTCCCAGTAGGTGGGGACCTGCTCGATCGGGAACGAGTCGAGCAGCGGGCCGACCATCGGCCCGGCCATCCCGTTCCCCCCGTCGAGCACGACCTTCATGGCGCCCACGCTGTCCGGGTCGATGTAGCCGAGGGCGGCGTCCCGGAACTGGTCGCCGATCTCCTCGTGCTCTATCCGGCCCGGCTCCGGGACCGGGTCGCCGGGCTCGCCGGCGGCGACGATCTCGTGGAGCTCGCCGATGCCGGCGTCTCCCGAGAGCGCGATCGCCCCGCGGCGGACCAGCTTTGCGCCGGTGTAGGCCTTCGGGTTGTGGGAGGCCGTGCACATCAGGCCGCCGTCGAGCTCGCGCGACCCGACGGTCCAATACAGCATCTCGGTCCCGACCATCCCGACGTCGAGCACGTCCGCGCCCTCGTCGGCGATCCCGCTCGCGTAGGCCTCCGCCATGGCCGGGGCGGTGAGGCGCATGTCTCGCCCGACGCCCACCCGCAGCCCGTCCACCGGCGCGTCCTGGAGGTCGGAGAGAACACGCGCGAATCCCCGGCCGATGCGGTAGGCGAGCCGCTCGTCCATCTGGTCCGGGTAGAGGCCTCGGACGTCGTATGCCTTGAAGATCGAGGGGTCGACCACGCCCGGCGTTCTATCAGCCGCCGGGATACTTCGCGCATGGCCGGCGTCAGTCGGCCCGGGCCTGCGCCGCGGCGCGCGCCTCGCGCGCAGCTCGCCGCGCCCTGCGAAGCGGCTCCGGCGTGCGGGCGCGGCGGGTGGCCGAGACGACGACGGTGATGGCGGCCTCGAGATCCGTCCGCCACCCGGAGTGCACCACCACTGGACGGGCGCCGGCGCGCGTGCGCAGCGCCCGGGCCACCTCGGCGTCCCCGAGCAGCAGCGGGCTCGTCGCGCGCCGCTCCGGCGCTGGCGCGCCTCCACTCGACAGGAGCGGCCGGTCGGTCACCCCGACGCTCGGCAGGTCGAGCACGGCCCCGAGGTGCAGGGCAAGCCCGGCACCGCGGGGATGGTCGCGCCCGGAGGCGTTCGCGATCAGCACCTCCGGGCGTTCGGGCAGCGCGCGCACCGCCGCCTCCAGCAGCGGACCCTCGCGCAGGGCGAGCAGCCCGGGCTCGTAGGGCGCCCCCGCCGGGCCCGACACGACCGCGGTGCCCGCCTCCCGCCGGTCGCCGCGCAGGAGCACCGCCGCGGCCCAGCCGGGCTCGCCCGCATGCCCCGTGGCTGTGCCGCCGCGCCCGAAGCAGACGAAGCAACCCGCGGCGAGGGGGCGCGGGCCGGTGGGCCGCCAGGGCGGCGGGGTCAGGCCGCCGAGCTCGCGCTGGACGCGAATCAGCTCCGATTGCGTCCGCGGCCACACCGCCCAAGTATCGTCGCGGCGGCGGTGCCGTCTAGATTCCCCGCGGTGATCCGCGCCGCGTCGATCGGCTCGGGGCGCCGCGACCGGGCAAGCGTCCGACTTTGGTGTTCCATACGAACACCAGGATCGGACAGTAGACCGTGATCGCCGTGCGGGGCGAACCACACGGCTCCCCTTACCCGGCCCAAACCACTCCCCGCTGACCACCGGCCGCTCGAGCTCCAACCGAAAGCGAGAGCGGGCCGTCCTCTAACCGAGCGCTGCCGCGAGCGCCTCGTCGATCGGCTCGTCCCCGCCGACCACGTACAGGATCCGGCCCACGCTCCGCGGCTCGCCCAGGACCGCCGCCAGCACCGCGGCCACGTCGTCCCGGCTCACCTCCGCACGGATCGGGTCAGTCTGGATCCGCACGCGGTCGTCGCCCGGAGTGTCCTGCAGCATCCCCGGCCGCACCACCGTCCAGTCGCGGTCGCTCTCGGTGAGCGCGCGGTCGGCCTCGGCCTTGGCGCGCAGGTAGACGCTGAAAGTGTCGTCGCCGGCGGGCGGGCTCTCGGCCCCCACCGAGCTCACGATGACGTAGCGCGGAACATCCGCCGAGCGAGCCGCCTCCAGGAGCTTGATCGCGCCGTCGCGGTCCATCGTGAGCTTGCGCTCGGAACCGCTGCCGGGCCCGGCGCCGGCCGCGAACACCACGGCGTCGGCCCCCGAGACCGCCGCGGCCACCTCGGCGTCGGGGGCCGACTCGAGGTCGCACACCACCGGTTCGGTGCCGTCGTCGCGGAGGTCCGCCTCGTGCTGCGGGTTGCGGATCAGGCCCCGCACGCGGTCGCCCCGCCCGACCAGCAGCCGGGCCAGCCGCCGGGCGATCTTGCCGTGCCCGCCCGCGATCACCACGTCCATGATCAGACCTCGGGCGAGATCTCGTGGTTTGCCTGGATCACGTCGTCGGGGTCGTATCTCGACTTGATCTCGCGCAGCCGGCCGTAGGCCTCCTCGGTGAACAGCCGGCCGGGGTCGACCGGCCGATCGGTGAAGTTGAGGAAGCTGCCGGCGTCCCATGGGGCCAGCGCCGACTGCACCTGGTCGAGGCGCTGCAGGACTGCCTGCTTCATCGCGGGGTCGAGCGCCATTCCGACCGCGAACATCGTGTACGGGGCCTCGACGGCGGCGAGGGCACCGTGCTCGGGGTCCCGCCGCCCGGCCGCCCCGTCCAGGTGGCGCACCTCGATGGACAGCAGCGGCGATTGCGTCCCGGGACCGGTCGCGCCCACCAGGGCGTGCACGGCCTCGGCGGGAAAGTCGGTCAGGGACATCCCGTCGCCCGCGCCCGGAACCGGCTCGGGCGGGTCCATGTGGAGCGCCGCGAGCCCCGGCGGCGGGATCATCGCGAAGGTGTCCATCTCGGGGCCCAGCTCGCGCAGCGGGGCCAGCAGTTCGGAGCCACCCGCCTCGTCACCGAGCCAGGCTGCCTCCACCAGCACGAACGATCGTCCGCGCAGCGGCTCGGGGATCTGCTCCAGCGGCGGCAGGTTCAGCAGCCGGCCGAGCGAGGTCATCTCGTCGGGCACGCCGGCGGACCATTCGGCCCACGCCTTCAGGACCTCGGCGGCGCGCTCCTGCGGCCAGAACAGCACGCCCGCGTACAGCTCGGGGACCGGGAAGAGCTCGAGCTCGAGCGCAGTGACCACCCCGAAGCTACCGCCGCCGCCGCGAAGCGCCCAGAACAGGTCGGGCTCGCTCTCGGCATCCGCGCGGACCTGTCGGCCGTCGGCGGTGACCACCTCGGCGGCTCGCAGGCTGTTGGCGGCCAGCCCGTAGCGCCGGACCATCCAGCCGGCCCCGCCGCCGAGCACGTAGCCGGTCACGCACACATCCGGCGCCGAGCCCGACAGCCCAGCCAGGCCGTGGTCGGCCGCGGGGCCCACCACGTGCTGCCATTGGGCACCCGCCTGCAGGCGAGCTCGACGTTTCTCCGGGTCGATCTCGACGGAGTTCATCCGCGACATGTCGACGAGGACGCTCCCCTCGAGCGAGGCCCGCGCCGTGGCGCCGTGCCCGCTCCCCTGTGGGGCGACGCGCAGGCCGTGCTCGCGCGCGACCTCGACAACGGCCGCCACGTCCTGCGCCGCCTGCGGCCTCACAACCGCCACGGGACGCTGGTCGACCGACAGGTTCCAGGCCCGCCGCGCCTCGTCCCAGCCGGCGTCCCGTGGGCCCACGACCCGGTCCCCCAGCTGCGTGTCGAGGTCCTTCAGGACTGTGTCGAGCTGATCGGCGGTGAGGGTGGGATTGCTCATTGGGCCCAGGCTACAGCCGGCCGCGCGCCGCCCGGGTCAGCCCGGACGCTCGAAGAGCCCTGTCATGAAGGCGGCATGCAGCGGGTCGATCCGCGCCGCCACCCGGGCGAGGCGCGTCGGAAGCGGGTAGTAGCCCGCTTTGACGAACCGCACGCGACGCAGCCCGTGGTGGGCGCAGAGCTCGGTCAGGGCCCGGGCGGTGAACAGTCGCACGTGCACCCTGCCTGCATCCTCGTGGGGTGTGCCGCGCTCGGGGTTGAGCGGATTGCCGAGGATCAGCTCGTCGCTGATGTGCATGGGCATCGGCTGGAACCCGGCGGCGAGCGAGATCACGTTGTGCCAGCTCGAGAGGTTGTTCGTCGAGATGCAGGCCAGCCCGCCCGGCTCGAGCACGCGCCGGAGCTCGGCGAGGAAGGTGTCGGTGCGGCGCAGATGCTCGATGACCTGGTTTGCGGTCACCGTGCGAAAGCGCCCGTCATCGAAAGGCAGGCCTCGCTCGATGTCGGCATTCACGACATTGATGCCACGTGCCCGCGCTCGCTCGGCGTGCAGGCCGACCAGCTCCACGCCGTACTTGGCCTTCGCCCCCACACGCTCCGCTACCCGGACGGTGAAGGCGCCGTCGTGCGGCCCGACGTCGAGCAGATCGCCGCCGCGGTTGGGGGGCAGCGCCGCAAGGATCGCTCGCCGGTTCTCCTCCTCGGTGGCCACGAACACGCGGGACAGGTAGCCCATGCGGGCGTGATTCTGGCGCGTGGAGCGCCTTGGCAGGACGGTTCCTGCTATCGGAGGCGTTTGACTCCGCCGGTGAACGCGGTGTAGGCGGGCTTGCGCCGATCGCCCAGAGTCAGGAGCCCGGTGTGCAGCCCCCACATGTTCTTAAAGTCCGGCGGATACGGCCGCGCGTCCCGCCAGGAGAAGTACACGAAGCCGCGCAGGCGCCAGCGGCGCCGCTCCTCGCGAATCACCTCGAGCGACTCCGTGATGTTGCGTGCCTGATTCTTCGTTCCGACGCAGAAGCGGTGCTTCGGCCCCTTGTCGCACCAGCCGAGCTCGGTTATCCAGATCTTCCCGCGTCGGTCGCCGCGCCGGGTCATCGTCGTGCGCACCCGGTCGATCAGCCTCTTCAGGCCCGAGGCGTTGAGGGCGTACGAGTTGATCGCCAGCGTGTCGAAGACCCGGGCCCCGCCCGCCTGGTACATCTGGTCGATGTACTTGAAGATGTTGATCGTGCCGCTCAGGCTGCTCGGAGCCACCCCGCCGGTGACGATCTCCGCGCGGCGATCGACCTTCTTGATGGCCGCTCCCACGGTCTTCAGCAGTCGCACGTACTGTCGTGCGCTGGGCCCCCTCGGCCAGTAGACCCGCAGGTTCGGCTCGTTCCAGACCTGCCAGGTGCGGATCGGCCGGCGCGGAACGCCCGGATTGGCGCGCCAGAGCGAGCCGTTCGGGCCGTAGCGGGCTGCCAGCATCGCCGCCCAAGCGCCCATCTCGGCGGCCGACCGCGGCGGGTAGGTGCCACGCTTGGCGCGCCGCGCCGGCCGGCTGGACCGAAACTCGGGCGGGTTGAAAAGGATCGGGAGGACGGTGATGCGGTGCTTCGCCAGGTCGAGCACGAAGCGATCATGGACCGCGAAGTTGTAGACGCCGGGGGCGCGCTCGATCGCCGACCAGTCGAACGTCTGGCGCAGCAGCCGCACGCCGGCCTTCCGTTGCATGGGGAGGTGCTTGTTGCGGAGTGACCCGGGGTTGCCGAAGATCTCCTCGCTCGTCATCCCGACGAAACCGGGAGGAACGGCGGCAGAGGCGGATGGGAGGGAGACAAGAAGCGCCGTCACGGCGACGACGACTGCGGCCAGGGTGCGCATGAGGGTGAGGAGAAGGTCGGGGACCGACTGGCGGGCAAGATAGCTGCCCGTTCAGACAAGATCGTCCTACTGGGGCGGCAACTTTAGGGCGTTCGCCACTCTTCGGTAAGACGGGAGCGCCGGCTTGGGACTTCCGTCCCTCCTCAGGAGCCCGGTGTGCAGGCCGAAGAAGTCACGCCCGCCGCGATACGGAAGCGAGTCGCGCCAATTGAAGTACACGACGCCGCGCAGCCCCAGCTCACGGCGCCGGCGCGCAAGTGCCAGCAGCGTGCGCTCGACCAGGCGCGCCTGCCCGCGCTCGCCGACGCGAAAGTCGCTCGGTGGGCCGCCGCTCGCCCAGCCCAGCTCTGTCACCCACACAGGCGGTCGGTCGCCATGTGCGGCGGCGATGCGGCGCGCGCCTTGGATCACAGCCAGCACGCCCTCGGCGCTCTTCGCAAAGGGGTTGATGGCCAGCGTGTCGAATGTGCCCTTCGCACCCGCCCTGTACATGCGCCGGAGGTAGGCGCGCAGGGGCACACCGAGCTCGCTGTCGGGCATCCCGGCGGTGAGTATCTCGGCCCCGGGGTCAACCCGCTTGATGACCTGTCCGGTGGCTCGCAGCAGCCGCACGTACCCGGCGGCGGACGGCCCCGAGGGCCAGTAGACGCTCAGGTTCGGCTCGTTCCAGACCTGCCAGGCGCGGACGGGGAGCGGCGGCAGTTCGGGTCTGCGCCGCCAGAAGCTTCCGCCCGGGCCGTATCGGCGAGCCAGCACGGCTCCGAAGCGGCCCAGGTCGGCCGGGCGGCGCGGGGGATAGGTGCCGCGCCGGCGGCCGCGCGGCGGCGCGCTAGAGCGAAACCGCGGCGGATTGAACAGGATTGGCAGGACCCGCAGCCGATTCTGCGCCAGTGCCGCCACGTACCCGTCGTAGAACCTGAAGCGATAGCGGCCCGGCCTGCGCTCGATCCGGGCCCAGTCGAAGGTCTGGCGCACCAGACCGGCTCCCGCGGCGCGCAACCGGCGCAGGTTGACCCTGCGGTAGCGCCCCGGCTTGCCGAAGGCGTCCTCCGCGACGAGGCCCAGGAACTCGGGGCCCAGCCCGTCCTGCGCCCGGCGCCCTCCGTCGTCCTCGCCGCCGGCCGCCAGCGCCAGCACTCCGAGGCAGAGGGCAAGCGTGCCCGCGCCCGCGAACAGGCCCCTAAGCGGCTGCGACACGACGTCTCGGGCGCCGGCCCGCCAACACGGGCAGCGCGACGACCACGAGGAGCAGCAGGGCGACCTGCGTCAGGGGGGAGAGGGACGACCCGCCGTCGTCGCCTACCCCGGCCCGCGTGGATGCGGCTCCCGGTCCGGAGGGTGGCAGGCCAGGGTCCACGAAGACGCCGCGCGCCAGCTCTTCGTCGCCGAGACGGGCCTTCGCGGCGGCGGGGGGAAGCGGCAGGCGGTCGACGAAGCGCTTCGCGCGCTCCCTCACGGCAGCCTCCGGGAAGGGCTCGTAGAGGCCGTTCCCGTGTTGCGCCGAGGCGACCGCCGGTAGGGCCGCGCTCGCCCCCAGCGCCGCGACCAGCAGGGCGGCGGTCGATCTTCTGAGCCGTGCCATCGGCAGAGATGACGATACTCGGCAGCGTGGCTGCCAGAGTCGGCAACCGGCCGTTCGCCGCGGGCGCCGCGCTGCTCGTTGCTCTGGAGTCGCTTCTGGCGGCCGTCGGCGTGCAAGCAGCCTGGCTCTCACTTGCCGTACTGGTTCTCGCGCCCGGCCTCGCGCTCGCGCCGCTCCTGCCCGCGCGTGTGCGAGCCGGTCCCGTGGCGGTGCTGGCGGCGGCGCCGGCGCTCGGGTTCGCCGCATCGTCGGTTCTGCTCGTGTCGCTGTCGAGCGCGGGGGCGTCCCTGAGCGGGACGGTCGTGCGCCTCGCCATGGCCGGGCTCGTCGTCGCCGGCCTGCTGCTTCCCTGGCCGGAGGCTGGGCGCCGGCTGGCGCGCGCGGATCTCCACGTGGCGGGCGGCCTCGGCCTGGCGCTGGCGGCGGGCGTGCTGCTGCAGCAGCGCGTCATCGGCGGCGACCCGATCCCGGGCAACGACTGGGCCAAGTACCTGCTCTACGCCGACGAGATCACCGCGCAGGGCCGCCTGCTGATCGACAACCCGTTCTGGATGCTGGGCGTTCCCTTCCGGGAGGACCCGGCGGTGCCGGCCCTATATGGAGCCTTCCTGTCGCTCAGCGGAGAGCCCGCCTCGGTCCTGACGCACGGCATCTGGGTCTTCGCCGTCATGTCGATCCTGTCCGTGTTCGCCGTCACGCGCGCCTTCTGGGGCGACCTTGCGGCCGTGCTCGCGGCTGCGCTGTGGGCCGTGCTGCCCATCTCGCACGACATACTCGCCTGGCACGGCGCGCCAAACCTCGCGGCGATCTGCCTCCTGCCGCCGATCCTGGTCTACGTGACCGCGATGGTGGGCGAGGGGCTGGAGTGGCCGGAGACCGCCGGCTTCGGGCTGCTGCTCGTGGGGCTGGCGGCGACGCACCGCCTGTCGGCGCTCGTCGGCCTGCTCGTAATCGTCGTGGTGCTGGTTGTCGGCCTCGCCACGGGGCGGCCGCGCCGCATCCTCCGCGACGCGGGCGCCATGGCGCTGGCGGCGGCAGTCCTTGCGCCGGGGGTTGCCTACGACCTGATCGAGCGTGGGCGCACCTTCGGCGGCACGCTGGACTACCGGGCGTACCTGTCGACGAAGGTCGATCTCGGTCCGCTGGCGGGCGACCTCACCTGGGTCTTCACGGTGCTCGCGCTCGCCGCGCTGCCGCTTGCGATCCGCTGGAGCGTTCGTGACCGGGGGCTCGTCACGCTGCTCTGGCTGCTCGCGGTGATCGCCGCGCTGGCCTACTCGTGGATTCTCGAGATCCCAGTCGCCTACTTCCGGATGGCGTACTTCCTGCCGCTCGCGCTGGCGCCGCTCGTGGCGGTCGCGCTCGTGCGGCTGCTGCATCCCCGCGCGGCCGCGCTGGCCGGGGCCGCGGCTGTTGTCGCGATCGGCGCCTTCGCCTGGGTGCAGGCCGCCAACGTGCGCGACTTCTACGCCTTCACGAGCGACGCCTCGCTGCGCGGCCTCGACGCGGTCGGGGCCACGCTGCGCCCGAACGAGGTCGTCGTCACCGACCGCTGCTGGAGTTTCCAGGCGACCTGGCTGCTCCGTACCCGGACGCTCCCGGCGCTCGAGCCGGAGGACATCCAGCCGAAGGCGGAGCTGCGGAGGGCCCGGCTGGCGCGTGCGGTGCTGGACGGGACCCCGGAGGGCATGGCGCTGGCTCGACGGTTGGGTGTGCGCTACCTCCTCGTGGACCCCACCTGCACCGATGCGGACGAGCGGCCCACGAAGCCGCCGGCGGTCGGCACGCCGCTGTACGTCAGTCGGCGGCTGGTGGTGCTCCGTCTGTGATGGGGCCGGGGACCAGAAACCCGCGGGCGATGAGATCCCTGACCGCGGTGAGGCAGAGCGTGTGGAATTCCGGCTGGTCGAGGCCCTCGGGGATCGCGATTTCGCGAAGGACAGCGCCCAGGGGGCGCCGTCCGTCACAGTCCACAATCACAGGGACGACCCGCCAATCCGCCCGTGCCGACAATCCCACCCCGTGTTCGTGCCTGATGACCGCATCTCCGAAGCCGTAGCCACCGTCTTGGTAGACAAGCGCCTGATCTAGGCGCTGGCCGTCCGGAGCGTGCCACGCCGTGCCCAGCAGCTTGCCGAGCTGGACCGCGCCGGAGTTCGTCGCCAGGAAGTCGCCGCCAGCGAACATCCGCTCCAGCTGATCGCCGGCCGGGGCGGTTGGCTCCCCGTGCATATCGAACTCCCGGACCCAGCTGGGGCCGCCCGATCGGCGGCGCATGACGACGACGCCTACCGAGATCCGCTCCACTCCCATGTCGCGGTGATGGCCCAGCCAGCGCCTGACCGTCTCGGTCACGGACGGGGAGCCGGGGCTCTCGGGGCCGGCGACCTCCGCCAGCGCGTAGTCGAGTGGGTCCCGCGTCGACAAGGTCAGCACCAACGCGTCACAGCCGAGGCCGGCGACCCACTCAGCCGGGCCGTTGTCGGGCTTCCCCGTGCGACGGGCCCAGTGACACAGCACCGTGGCGAAGCCGCCTTCGGCGAGATGCTCCGCGCTTTGCTTGACGATGAGGCGTGAGAGCGCCTCGCCTCCGATCGTGCTGTCGCGGGCCAGGAGGGTGTTGTCAGGGGAGATCGCGACCGGAGGATTGGCGACCACTAAGTCGAAGCGCTGATCGTCCACCGGCTCGAACCAGTCCCCTTCGACCCACGTGACGTTGTGGACGCCGTTCATGCGCCGGCTGAGCTCCGCCCTCGCGAGGGCGTGGGGATTTATCTCCACGCCGACGACCCGCCAGGCATGGCGCGCAGCAAGCAACGCCTGAATGCCAGAGCCTGTCCCGAGATCGAGGGCCGCCCCCACCGATCGGCGGACCGTGGTGTACGCGACGGTCCTGCCCGATGGCGTTAGCGGAGTCACGAAGCTCGCGTTGCCCCGCTCGCTGGGCGTATCACCTGTGAGGAGGGTCCCGTCAATAGCGGACAACCTCACTCGCGCATGCAGGCCGGACGCGTTGGAATCCACCAGGCCCGCCTCGATCAGGTCGTTCACGGCCAGCGGATCTAGCGCGGTTTCCGCATCTGCACGAGACACGGTCCGGCAATCGTGGAACAGCGAGATGAGCGTCGCCAGACGGGCGTCCTCGTGCCGGTCGAACGCGGCAAACGCATGTGCGGGCGGCACGCCGTGAGGCATCTCCATGAGTGCGAGGTGCCGCTCGCGGCCGAAGCCTGCGTCAGCTAGCAGCTCACCGAGATGCTCGACGACTCTACGAGTCAAGGAGAAAACCCTTCGCGATCAGGTCCCTGACAGTCCCGAGGCAAAGGTTGTGGAAGTCGGATCGGTCCAGCCCGGCTGGGGGTGGGGTCTGGCTCAGCGCCTTGCCCAGCGAGCGCTCCCCGTCGCATACGTCGAGGAGCGGCAGCACTCGCGGGTCCACCGCCGCATCGAGGTTCATCCCGGGCCGCTGCGTCATCGCTGTTCGGCTTGGCGCGTAAGTGCCGCCGAGCGAGCCCAGTGTCTGCTCCAGGCGATGCCCGTCCACGAGACGCCATGTCCCCGCGAGCAGCCGCCTGAACTGCTCTGCTCCGGAGTCGGCCGACAGGGTGTCGCAACCGTTGAACACCCGCTCGAGCTGATCACCGCCGCGGCGGTCGCGCCCCCTCCCGAGATGGTAGGAGCGGACCCAGTTCGACCTCTCAGAGCGGCGACGCAGCACGACCACCCCCCAGGCGATCTGCTCCACCCCCGTTTCCTTGTAGTAGCGCGCCCAGCGGCTGAACCTCTCCGCGCCCACGGTCGCATCTGCATTCGGCGAATCGACGACGTTGCTCATCATGTATGCGAGCGGCTCGTGGCTTCCCAAATGGAGGAGAAGCGCGTCGCACCCTAGGCCTGACACCCACTCGCGCGGTTCCCGTTCCCATGTGTCGCCGTGGGTCGCCCAGTGGCAGAGCACCGTCGCGAAACCTCCCTCGTTGAGGTGATCGGCGCTCTCCCTTACGAGCCGATGCGACAGCGCTTCGCCCCCCACCGCGCTGTCGCGCCAGAGGACCTCGTTGTCCGGGGTGATGATGACCGAGGGGTTCACGACAATGAGATCGAATCGGTGCCCGCGCACGGGCTCGAACCAGTCGCCCTCGACCCACCTGATGTTGTCCATCCCGTTGAGCTTCTGGCTGAGACCCGCGCAGTGCAGGGCGTGTGCGTTCACGTCCACTCCGACCACCCTCCCCGCATGGCGTGCAGCCAGCAATGCCTGGATGCCCGATCCCGTGCCGACGTCCAGCGCCGTCGCGATCGGCCGGCGGACGGTCAGGCCGGCCACGGCGGCGCTGGCGGGAGACAGCGCGATGACGTAGTCCGTGCCCTCGATGTGTCGTAGCGGGTCGCCGGCCACGAGGAGGCCCTCGTAGGAGTCGACCTTCACGCGCGACCGCACTCCGGTGCCGACGGCCTCGATCAGGCCGGCGTGGACGAGAAGATCGAGTCTCAGTGGGCGGATCGCCTCCGCGGCTGACGCCGAGGCCACCGGCTGGTCGCATTGGAAGAGCGCGGCCAGGTTCGCCAGACGCGCGTCCTCGCCGCGACCGGCGGCGGCCAGCACCTCCGGCGGCGGAACTCCCCACGGCAGCTGCGTGAGGAGCGAGTGGCGCTCCCTGCCGAATCCCGCCCCCCTGAGCAGCTCGCCCAGCTGCTCGACGACGGACATTTCAGGCGGCTGAAGCTTCCAACTCGGCCAGAAGCAAGGGCGCGACCTCGTCGGCCTCGCCGCGGTCGCCTTCCAGAAGAACGGCGCCGTCCACCGCTTTACGGATCGCGCGCAGGGTCTCTGCCGGCCGGTCGTGGGCGGGCACGGCGTTAGCCACCAGCGCGAGCGCGGCGCCCGCCGGTGACATTTGGCTGGGGCGCCAGGTTGCGCCGGGAAGATAGCTGGCGGCGACCACGGCGCCGATCGGCAATGCGCCATCGCCGAGCGTCCCGCCCAGGCTCTCTACGTGATGGTCGGTCTGCGTGTTGTCGGGCCCTCGAATGGACAGGGGCTTCCCGTAGGCGTGCACGAGGCCGTCGCTGTCGAGCGGCGCGTACTCGTCGGAGTAGTAGGCGGCACCCGCGCGGATCAGCGCCGCGACGAGGGTGGTCTTGCCCGTGAAGCTCCTCCCGGGGATCAGCAGCGCGCGCCCCGCATGAGCGACGACCCCGGCATGAATGAAGATCCGGTCGGGGGCATTGAGGGCCACCCGCGCCCGGATCACGGTCTCGAGAACCTCCGCGGCGAGCTCGAGCGGGACTCCTTGCACCAGCGGGACTCCGTCGGTTTCAACGGCGTATGTCCCGCGGTCGTCGCCCATGAGCGCCAGGCGGTGCTCGGTGACGTCCGACGCCTCACAGGGCTGCCACCCGGGTGGGAGCGCCGCCCGGACGCGATCGAACGCCTCCATACGGTTCGTGCGCACCCCCATGGGCACGCCGAAGGCCTCGAACAGGATGACCTCCCCATCGAGCGGCTCCAACCCGAGGATCCTCACCTCTGCCACCGGCGACGATGATGACAGCCCGTTCCCCCTTTTTGCCACCGGGTGTACCCGGGCTACCATTCGTCCGGCATGGACTCGCTCCTGCTCGGGCTCCAGTTTCTGTTGGCCGTCGTGTTCGCCACGGCGGGGGCGGCCAAGCTGTTGGACCAGTCCGGCGCCCGTGCGGCACTGGTCGACTTTGGCATATCGGAGCGGATGGCTCCGGCCGCCGGCCTCCTCCTGCCCTTGGCCGAGCTCGCGACGGCCATCGCACTGCTTCTCCACCCGACCGCGAAGTGGGGTGCATTGGCGGCGCTGGTGCTGCTGCTTGCGTTCATCGCCGGCATCGCCCACGCGATGGCGCGCGGCCACGCTCCCGACTGCCACTGCTTCGGCCAGCTTCAATCGGCGCCCGCGGGGCGCGGCACGCTGGCCCGCAATTCCGTCTTGGCCGGGCTGGCGACGGTGCTGGTCGTGGAGGGCCCGGGTCCGCCGGTAGGCGAATGGGTGGCGGCGCGCAGCGCAGCGGAGCTCCTGGCCGTCGGGCTGGGTGTGTTCGCAGTCGCCCTGGGAGTAGCCTGTGTTCGTCTTCGGTCGGACAACCGCGGCCTACGGAGCGACCTCGAGCGCGAGCGGGAGGCCAATACGCTTCTCCCGCCTGGACTGCCGCTCGGCGCCACTGCACCCGGTTTTGCTCTGCCGAACGTGGCCGGCGAGACGGTCACGCTCGACTCGCTGGTGGCTCGCGGCGCGCCGGTGGCGCTCCTCTTCGTGAGTCCGTGGTGCAGTCCCTGCGCGACGTTGCTGCCGGAGCTTGGACGGTGGCAGGCCAGCCTGGCTAACCGCCTGACGATCGCGCTGGTGAGCAGCGGGGGTAAGGAGGACAACGAGTGGATGGCGGAGCAGCACCAGTTGAAGCACGTGCTGGTCCAGGAAGGGTCCGAAGTGCTCGACGCGTACCGGGTCCGGTCTACGCCGACGGCGGTGATGGTGACACCCGAGGGCAGGATCGCGAGCGTGGTGGGGGAGGGCACGTTCGTCATCGAGCCCCTCATCCGCGTGACGCTGCGTGATGAAACGCTGACGCTGGTCGACGGGGATGACGCGGGATCCGAGCAGCCGCGGGTATCTGCCTAGCGACCCGCCTGACCCGCTCCGCAGCGCCCTGCACTCGTTCGCGCGGCGCGCTCGCGACAAACCGGCCCTGGACAGGCTTGACAACGCCGCCGCCGAGGCCTTCGACGCCTTTGACGCTGCAGGCGTGGACGCGCTGTTGCTCAAGGGCCCCGCCCTCGCTCGAACGCTCTACACCCCTGTTGAGCACCGCGGCTATTCGGATGTCGACCTCCTCGTGGCGCCCGCCGACATCCCAATGGCGGAGCGGATCCTGGGTGAGCTTGGATATACGAACCTCGCCGATCACCTTGGGATCGGCGACGTTGCCGGGACCCTGAGCGCGGAGACGTGGGTGGGTGTGGCAACTACTGCTACGGCCGAGGCCGCGCCGCAGATCGACCTGCACTGGCGGCTGCCGGGCGCGCAGGCGTCGCCCGAGTCGGCCTGGGCGGCGTTGACCAGAGAGCGCGGCGTGGTTGGGCTCGCCGGTCGCCGCGTCCCGACGCTCGCCGTCGATGCCCTGGCCCTACACCTGGCCACCCACGCCGCGCAGCATGGGCCCGGTCAAAGACAGCCCGTCGAGGACCTCGCGAGGGGGCTCGAACGATGGGCATCAGACGTCTGGCGGGGGGCAGCGCGGCTGGCTACAGAGATCGAGGCCACCGAGGCCTTCGGCGCCGGTCTGCGCCTGCTCCCGCGAGGCGCCGCGGTGGCGAGCGATCTCGGGCTGCCCGGGACTGGCCGCCTGGAGTGGGAGATCGCACACCGCGATGGGCGGCCGCGCGGCACCTTCCACCTCCAGGCGTTGAGTGAGGCCCGGACGCTCCGGGAGCGTGCCTCGGTGCTCCGCAGGTCGCTGGTCCCGCGGCGCGAATGGATCGCCTGCCAGTATCCGTGGGCGCGCGGGACCCGCGTGCGGATGATCGGGGCGCGTGGGCTGCACGTCATGCGGGCGCCGCTCTGGGCAGCGCGGGCATGGCGCTTCCGGCGACGGGCCGGGCGCGCAGGGGTAGCCGGCCGCTAGACGGGCGGTCCCTCCCCTACCGTCCCGCCAAGCCCGACGCACACAGAGGGGGGCAGGCAGCAATTGCCCGTCCCCTCCGTTCCACCCGGGCAGCTGGCCGGGCGGGTGGGCCCGACAAGCATGCAGCACTCGCAACCTCCTGGTCGCGACGTGCATGGAGTGCCGCAGGCCGGTTCTCCAGCAGTGCAGACGGCTATCTGCGTATCTTGCGCCACCGCCGGTCCGGGCGCCGCGAGGGACACGATGAGCGGGCTCGCCGCGACTGCTCCGCCCACCTTGGCCACCTTCACGGAGAGATCACGGCGACTGATGCCCGGAGTGCCCTCGTCCAGTAGACCGCAGTCGCGGAGTTCGTCCAGCGCGCGGGTCACCGTTGCCCCGTCGAGACCGAGCTCGCCAGCCAGGGCGTTCGAGTCCCTCTTGCCGTTGCAGGCGCGCCACACGCGGGCCGCCGCCGTACCCAGCGCGTGCGCCTGGTCTACGGTGAGGTCATAGACGAGCAGCTCGTCACCGAGCTCCTCGACCACCAGATCCACGGAGCGCGCCAACGGCTTGCCGGAAGAGATGGATGGAGCGACGGCGTGTCCATCGGCGTGCCTCTTGCGAATCCAACCCAAGTCGTCCCCCAGTCGTTGTGGGTAATCCCAGGCAAGTCCCTTGCGGGCGCTTGGGGACTATAAGCCACCCGTTCGGACATTGCCAACTACCCGTTTTTTCGTACCGCGCTGTTGGCGTGTTTGAACAGGGCGCGCACGAACGGATTTCGCGGGTTCAGCTCCAGCGACCGGCGGTAGTTGCGGCGCGCCGCCCGGAACTTGCCCCGCCTTACCTCGAGATCGCCGAGCAGCGCCCAGGTGAGGTGGTCGTGGGGCTCCAATGCGATCGCCTCCTCGAGCACCGAGCGGGAATCGCGGTAGCGTCCGAGCCGGGCGTACGCGGCGCTCTTCACGTACAGCGCCAGCAGGGACTCGTCGTTGAGCGCCAGCGAGCGGTTTGCCAACCGGAGCGTCTCGACCGGGTCCGTGCGCAGGGTGTCGCGGGCGTTGATCCGGTCGCGCTCCGCGGTCGCGAGGCGCCCCACCGAGTCCGCGGCGGCCACCGCTGCGACGGCCACCAGCGCGACCGCCACGATGCGAGGGCTCGTGAACCAGCCGGCGTAACCACGCCGGGTCCAGGGCGCGACGAGCCCCGCAGCCGCGCAAAGGGCTATGCCGGTCACCCCCGGGATGTTGTGGAGCCAGTCCACGCTCGTGTGGGCCAGCCAGGCGACGAAGGCGCCTCCGGCGGCGACCGCGAGAGCCCGGCGGGTGATCGACTGCCGCCCGCGGCGAGCCTGCCTCCAGAACCCGGCGAAGACGGCGCCCACGAAGGCGAGCAGCAGCAGCCCGCCTACCAGGCCGAGCTCCGCCAGCGTCTGGAGGGGCAGGCTGTGCGGCTGGCGGATGTCCTCGGTGGTCTTCCGCTCCGTGAAGTAGAGACGGTCGTAGTTGCCGGCGCCGTAGCCGCGCAGCGGCTCGCGCTCGAACTCGAGCCACGCGACGCTCCAGTAGTCGTAGCGGTACCCGCCGCCCGACAGAAAGCGGGTGCCCCCGGGATCGTCGGTGCTGAGGTTGACGAAATCGTCGTACTGCTCGCGCACCTTGTCGACCGGGTCGCCCACCGCGGCGACAGCCACGGCCAGCGCGAGGACCACGCCGGCGCCGGCGAGCACGGCCTCGCCGCGGCGAGCCACTTCGCCGATACGGGCATCACGGCCCAGCCGCTCCAGCACCGCCTGCACCGCCGCCCAGCCCAACCCGACGAACACGGCGGCGAGCAGGACGAGACGGGCGGCCTCCTCCACCAGTTGCGGATCGGCCTGCTGGCCCTCAGGCAGATTGCGGTACACGTCGAGCAAGGGCCCGGAGATCGCCACGAGCCCCAGGCCGATCGCCCCGAGCGCCCAGAGCCGCCGCGGCCGCCCGGGGACGAAGAGCAGCACGACCAGGCCCGAGGCCGCCACGGCGGGGAGCACGGCTCGCGTCTGGCTCAGGACGAGCAGCGCCCCAAGGATCACCGCGCAGCCGGCGCCGAGCCCGGCGAGCGTCCTGCTGCGCGTCTGCTCCGCCAGGGCGACGCAGGGCCAGAAACCCAACAGGAAGTATCCCGCCTGGCCGTTGACGTAGCCGAGCGGGTCACGCAGCCGCCCGCCGAAGAAGAGGGATTCCACGTCGCCGTCGAGCATGCGGAGCAGCACGTAGCCCGCCACGACCATCACCCCCGCGGTGGCAAAGGCGAGCGGCAGCCAGCGGTCGCGCCGGGTCCGCATCAGCAGGAGCAGAGCGGCGAGCATCGCTGCGTACAACGCCCAACGCCCCGTGGCGACCAGCGCCTGGTCCTCGGACTCGGCCCACGATGCGGAGAGCCGGGACCACGCCCACAGCGCCACCAGGCCGCCCACGGCGAGCGCGGGAACCAGACGGGGCCGGCCCGGCGCCACGGCGGCGGCCGCCAGCGCCAGGGCGAGCATCGCCACTGTGATCGGCCCCCAGACCGTCAGGTCATAGAAGCCGTCCGCGATGGCGCTGACCCCCGAGCCGAAGCCCAGAATCGCCAGCAGTGCGATCGCCACCGCGTCCGCCACCCGTCCCAGGCGGGGGGAGGCGCTCCGGCCCCGCCGGGACTCGGGCGCGGGCCGCCCCGGCGCCGGGGCGGTCGCCGGCCGGGAGCTAGCCACGCTTGAAGGCGTAGTACGCCGGCTTCTTGCGCCCGCGGTGTGTCAGCAGGCCTCTGTGAACGTCGTCGCCCTTGCGGTTGGGCGGATCGTCATAGAGCGAGAACCAGCCCAGGGTGTAGATGCGAGACCAGCGCCGGGTCACCCGCAGCGCGGTGCCGAGCCAGCTGGCGGCCGTCCGGCGTGTGACCCAGAAGTTGAACTCGTGGTTGCGGTGATCGGTGGGCCAGAAGAGCTCGGACAGAAAGAGCTTCATCGCTTGCCGGCCCCGCGGGCGGCCGAGGTACCGATCGACCCATCCGGCGAGCAGGTCGAGATCGGAGAAGTCGGCGAACCCGTGCCCTATGGGCGGGCGGTCCAAGAACGGTCGCCGCGCGCTGAAGGGGTTGTGACCGTACATGTCCATGCGGGGAGGCCGCCCGTTCGGAAGCCGGAGGTTCTTGATCCAGTTCAGCGGCGACACGTCGCCGGTCGTGAATGAGTTGCCCCCGATCACCAGGTTGCGTCGGTTGCGCTGCTTGAGGCTCGCGTAGGAGGCGTCGAGGATGCGTGAGTAGCGCCGCGGCCCGCGCCGCATCTTTCGCGTCAAGGGACGGTCGCGCCGCTCGTGAATCAGCGGCTTGAAGTTCGTTCGGCGTGTCGGCTCCGGCCAGATCATCCACAGCCGCACCTTCGGGTAGCGCCGGGATGCGGCGAACGCGAAGTCGGCGAAGTCGCGGGCCCGCCGTGGCGCCCAGCGCGGATCGGACCTTCCGCTCGCCCAGCGCGGCGCCCCCTGGAGAACGATCGCGATCCGGATCCGGTGGCGCCGCCCTTGTCTGACCGCGTCGTCGAGCTCGGCGGGCCAGCGGTAGGCGGCGTCGGACGGGTCGCGTGGCTGCCGCGGGCGGCTGGGTGCCGTCGCCGCCCAGCCGAGGCCGATCTGGTAGATGCCGGCGCCCAGGTCGCGGTAGATCGGGAACTGGGAGACACCGTTCACGCGCACCGGGCCCCAGATCGCCTTCTTGCGCGACGGCGCCGCCTCGGCGAGGGCCGGGAGGAGCAGCGCGGCGATGCAGACGGCGCCAAGCACGTATCGTCCAAGTCGGGTGAGTGGCCCCCACATGCGGTTACGCCTTACCCTATGCGAAGCGCCATGTCCAGTCGGCGAGCGATCCTGTTCTCCCTGGTGATCGCGCTCGGTCTGCCCGCTCCGGCGGCGGCCCAGGTCGATCCGGGAATCAACTTCGACCCCGGTAGCCCGGCGGGGAAGGAGTACGCGATCCCCCTTGCGGAGGGAAGGTCGGAGGGCGCCGGCACGAGCGATCCGCGCACGGGCGGAGACATTCCGTTCGGGGTGGGCATCGAGCCGCCAGGCGGCGGGTCGGGCGACGGGTCCGGCGGAGCGGGCACTGGAGGCTCCGAGCCGGCTGGGTCTCGGGAACCCGGAGGAGCGGGGGGCACCGGCGGGCGCATCGAGAGCCGAGGTGGCGAAGCATCTCGGTCGACGTCTCTGGCCGAAGCCGAATCCGAGGAGGGTACCGCCTGGCAAACGCTGGTGCTCGCGCTTGCGGTGCTGCTGCCCGCCGCGCTGCTTGCGGTCGTCCTTGCGGCCCGCCGGCCTAGTCGGACCGGAAGAACGGCCTGACGCGTCGGCCCCGTCTCGGCCCCGGTTGTGGGGCTGGGATCTGGGGCTCGGCCACGCGCTCGGCCTCGGAGGGGGCATTTCCGTTGCTGTTGGTGAGCGCCGATCCGCGGGGCACCGGCGGAGGGGAGTCCGAGTCCGGCGCCTGGCGGTACGACTTTCCGTAGCGGTACCCGTACCCATAGCCATAGGACTCGCCTGGCTTCCCGCCCGTTGCGACCATCCCGAGCACACGACCGCCCGCGTTGTTGCTCACCTCGACGGCGCGCTCAATGGCGTCGCGGCTGGTCTTGTCGAGCCGCGCCACGCCGACTATCCCGACAACCTGGTCGAGCAGCGGGAAGGCGTCGCTGACCACGAGCAATGGCGCGGTGTCGACCAGCACCAGGTCGCACAGCTCGGTGAGCTGCGCGAGCACGGACGTCATGCGCGCGGAGCCGAGCATCTCCGACGGATTCGGCGGCACGGTTCCCCCCGCGAGGATGCGCAGGTACGCGCCGAACGGCTCGATGTCCTGGAGCGCCTCCTCGGTCCCCGCCCCCCCGGTCAGCACCTCGCTCAGCCCCGGTGAGCGCTCGCCACCCATCCGCACCGCCACCTGCGGGTTCCTCAGGTCCGCGTCGAGCAGAATCACGCGCTTCCCGGCCCGGGCGTACGCCACCGCCAAGTGCGTGGCGACGCTCGTCTTCCCGTCCCCCTTGATCGGGCTCATGACCAGCAGGCTCGTGAGAGGCACGTCGAGGTTGAAGTAGGTGAGGCTGTCGCGCAGGGTCTGGAAGACGATCGGCAGCTGCCCATCCGGTGCCGTTCCGGGGAAGGCGCTCGCCGGGACACGCGCGAGCAGCGGCGTTCCCGTCAGCGGCTCGAGGTCGCGGGGGTCGTGGAGGCGACGGTCGAGTCGCTCCGCCAGCGCCACCAGGGCCGCCCCGATGAGCAACGCCGCTACAAACGCGAGGACCGCGTTGCGCTCGGGGTTGGGCGATACCGCACTCGACGGCGGAGTGGCCGGCTGGACGATTTGGGCGTTCTGGCCCTGTGCGGCCCGCAGCGTCCGCAGCCCCTGGAGGTTTTCGGAGAGCTGCTGTCGCTGAAGGGGGTCGTTCAGGGGCAGGTCATCCAGCTCCCTCTGCACGTTCGCGATCGCCGCATCGACGCGTCTGATGCCCTGCCGCCTGCGGGTGGTCCTCACGGCGCGCGCGAAAGTGTTGGCTATCTCGGCAGCGCGTTCCGGATCGCTCGCGGACGCAGTGATCGTTATGAGGCCCGTTGCCTCTTCGTCGGTGGCTTCGATCGCTCCGCGCAACGACCCGGACGGCTCCCCCATGAGACGTGAGGCTTCATCCGCGACCCCGTTGGTCTCGATGAGCCTGGCGATCGTCGCGGTGTTGGTCGTCGCGGCGGCGACGACGACGTCTCCCGTCAGGGGAAGCCCACCGTCGACCGCGTTTGCCTGGACCTGCATGAGCACGCTCGCCTCGTACCGCTTCGTGAGCCGCTCGCTGTACAGGTAGGCGGCCACAGGAATGATCGTGACGCAGAGGACGAGGATCCACTTCCGGCGCCAGAGCACCCGGAAGAAGTCCCGAGGGTCAGGACGTTCCGTCACCCGCTCGGGGGTTTCCTCGGCCAGACGAGGCACGGCGGCAAGTATAAGCGCGGACTGTCGGGATGACGTGAAATTGCAATTGCACGCCGAGGCACGTCAGCCGCCGCGTGCCGGCGCCGCCAGACCCCGCATGCGCAAACGCCGCGTCTCGACCCCCTGATGTTGCCAGTGCTCGCGCAACACCACGAGCAGGCACAGCGCCAAGGCGACCACATGCGTGCGGTAACGAAAAGCTGTGCCGGCATTTCCGGCGCTGATCGCGTAGGCCCAGAGCATGAACAGCAGGGGGTAGATCAGCGGCGCGGCGCGCTTCATGATCCCGCTGCGGTTACGGATCAGCTGCTGCACGAGGAGTATCAGGGCGCCAAAGACGACCAGCGTCCCCAGCACGCCGAGTTGCTGGCTCGTGTTGTCAGCCTGCCAAGGGTGGGGCTTGAACACGACGTCGTACACTCGCTCGGGCGCGTTCAGGAGGAGCTTCGCCCGGCTCGAGTAGTCGATCCGCTCCAGCGAGAGGTTCGCCTCCTCGTTTTCTGCGTTCGCGTCCTGGGATGCCTGGAGCTCCTGGAGATTTTCGTCAGAGGTCTCATCCCATGCGACGGGCACGAACGCGGCGGCGAGCAGGACGACGGCCGCCAGCAGGGTCAAAGCTCGCAGCCCGCGTTGACGACGGAGGGACGCGTGCAGCACGAGCGCGGCGGCCGCCGCGACGAGGAACCAGCCCACGTACGGTCTCGTCGCGATCGCCAGCAGGCAGCCGAGCACGAGCGGAATCAGCGACTGCATATCGCCGCGCTTCCACAGTAGAGCGCCTCCGAACACGACAAGCCCTTCCGCGAGGTACATCAGCGGCTCTTTGTGGAGGAGGCTCGAGAAGAACACGTTGGACGGCTCGAGCGCCAAAATCCAAGCGGCGATGATCGCTGCGCGCCTACCCGCCAGCTCATAGACGGCGGCGCTCAGCAGGAGGATCCCGAGGACGGCGAACGTGATCATCTCGACGCGAATCATGTCCTCGGGCGGCGACGGATCGAAGATCCGCAGGTGGCCCGAGAAGAGGAAGACGTGCAATTCCGAGGTGAGCATGTCCAGGGACTCTCTTCCTCCTAGCGGCAACTCCGACACGACTTCGGCGCGCTCGAGAAAGGTCTGCTCGTCGCCGCCCCGCAGCTCCTGTGCGACCGAGAGCTGGCCCAGGCCGAGCGCCGTGAGCACACGTGCGCCAAAGGCGATCCCGATGGGCGCTGCGACGTCGAAGCCGGGGCGCGGGCGGTGGAGCGCCCGCACGGCAAAGAAGAGTGCGTAGCCTCCCGCGAGCAGCGCGATGAGTATGAGCAGCAGCTCGTAGATGTCCTGGTCTGACAGCGGGGTCACTGGCTCGCGCTCCGGAACCGGGCTTCGGCTCCGCTGTAGGACAGAGTCTCCGCCTTGGCGGCCGGATCGTCACCCGCCAGGGCCGCGGCGAGTTCAGGCGCCCAAGCCTCGACGGAGAAGTCTTGCTCCACCCGCTGCCTTCCGGCCCCGCCAAGGCGGGCGCGAAGCGCCGGGTTGGTCGCAAGCGCGACGAGATGCTCGGTCCACTCGTCCACGCCGCGGGCGATGAGCCCCCCCTGCCCGTGCCCGATAACTCGGGCGCTCACCCCGACGTCGTCAGCGACCACCGGAACACCGGCCGCCATGTACTGGAGCGCCTTGTAGGCGCACTTGCCCCGGGTCCACTCGTTGTCGGGCAGCGGCATCAGCCCGATGTCCACCTCGTCGAGGAACGCTCGTTCGCTCTGCGGGCTCCAGGGCTGCTGCCTTACGTCGATGCCGGAGACGCGAGGTGCAGGACCGCCGACCACGCGCAGCTCGGTCGGGGTGCGGAGGATGCCGGCCGTGCGGGTCAGTGCTCCCGCCACAGCGGTGAGCGAGCGCGCCGTGGAGGGGGAGCCCAGCCATCCAAGCACGACCCGCCCACCGGGAGAGTGAACACGGGCCGGGATAAGCCGCGGGTCGACGAGCGACGGGATCACGACGACGTGTGGCGAATAGGCGCTGAGCCACTCCGCGAGCAGCTCGTTGCCGGCGATGACCTTTTGGGCGCGACGAGCCAGCCAGCGCACTTTCCTCGCCGTTCCCTTGAGCCGCGCGAGGGGATGGCCACCCGCAGCCGCCGAACCGTCGTGCCAGATTGCGTCGTCCACATCCAGGACGACCCTCTTCCCTTCGGCGGCGAGGCGCTCGAGTCGAAGGCTGGGCATCAGGTCCACCTGGCGCTGCACGAGCGCGACATCCCAGTCGGCTCGCGCTTCCAGAAGTCGAGCCAGGCGCGAGCGCGCGGCGAGAAGGGTTCGAGCCCGGGTCGCGACCCCACCCGAATGGAACAGGTGGTCCTCCTCCTCACTCAGCAGCGGTGCGTGGCGCATCTCGACGCCGTAACGACCCAGCTCGGCGCTTGGAACCCGGGTGCGTACCCGGAACGAAGGCGAGGTCGGGCCCAGGGCACCCAGGGCGCCGACGACCGTGTTCATGCGCGAGCGACCTCCCGGTACAGCCGGTCGTATCGCGGAACACCGACGTCGCTCAGGGAGAGGTGCTTCCGCGCCACCGCCCGGCACCGCGCACGGCAATGGGGGTCCTTCGCCAGTTCGCGTATCGCCACCGCGGCGGCATCGTAGGCGGGCGGGCTGAAGTCGTCCACGAGAATGCCGACGCCGTGCTGCTCCAGAAGCGGATCGACGTCCCCGATGCCGCGCGTCGAAATGACCGGCAGTCCGGCATTGAGGTACTCGCCGATCTTCGTGGGCGACGAGGAGATTTTCGAGAAAGAGGGCCGGATGAACGAGATCCCGAAGTCCGCCGCCGCCAGGAAACGCGGGACCTCCTCCGGCTGGGCGCGTGCGATGAGGTAATCCTCGGCGGCGATCGAGTTGCTGCGCAGCTCCTCACGAATCGGCTCGGCGTCGGCTTGGGTCAGGATCACGAACGTCAGGTGGGGCTGCAAGCGCTTGGCGGCGGCGAAGAACTCCACCATCTCACCTTCCATGTACCAGCCGGTGAACTTGCCGACGTAGATCATCACCGGCCCGTCGCGAATGCCGAGCTCGCGGCGGACGATGTCCCGAGACGTAAGGCGGCCGTTGGAGCTCGCCGTGTCCGTGCAGCAAGGGATCACAGCGATGGGGCGCTGCCATGAGCCCTCGCCGAAGAGCTGCCGTCGCACGGCCTCCGTGAGCATGACGACGCCGTCGGCCCGTTCGATCGCGGCGCGCTGGATCCGGTCGGTAATGCGGTAGGGCAGTCCGCCGCGGCGCCAGATGCCGGCGTCGACATACTCCTCGGCCATGAGCCCGCGCAGGTCGAAGACCAGCTTGCAGCCCCTGAGACGACTCGCGATCAGAGCCATCGCGGCCGGCACGTGGTTGCGCGCGTGCACCGCGTCCAACCGATGCCGTCGCATAATGCGCACGGCCGTCACGGCGCCGACCAGAGTGTCGTAGATGGTCGCCGGCAGCGACGGACGCTTGTGGTAACGACGCGAGTGCCATTCGATCCCGCGCCGGCTCAGGCGAGCCGCCATCGCACGTCGTCGTTCCGGCTCGAGCTCGCTGTCGAAGGTGAGCAGATGCACGACGTGACCGCACCCCGCAAGGCCTTCCAGGTAAGCCACGACCTGGGTGTGGACAAGTGGATCGTCAAGCGACAGGTAACAGATGTAGAGCGACCTGAGTGGCTGGTCCATCCCTCGCACGACCATTGGTCTGTGGGCCATCCTTGGGTGCACTGGAGCGTAGGCGGAATGACGGATACCGGCAACGGGTGGCGATGATGTTGCCCCGGCGTTGCCCCGCGTGTCTCTCCTCCAAAAGCCTGTCGGCGGGCGCCGCAAACCGCTTCCCGCTGCGCCGCTGCGGGGGCTGCGGGACGCTGTTTGTCGGACGGCTGCCCTCCAACCCGGCGGAGGCCGAAGGCTATGAGCGGTACTACGACGCCGGGAACCTCGAGGTCCCGGCCTTCGTGGAACGGCGCCTAGGAGAGGTCGCCGCCCGATTCGAGCAATACCGCAGAGATGGACGCTGGCTCGACGTGGGCTGCGGGGCAGGCACTTTGATGCGAGCAGCCGCCCGCCGAGGTTGGACTGTTGTCGGAACCGAAGTCGCCCCGCGAGCCGCCGAGGCCGTGCGAGCACAGGGCTTCGAGGTCCATCTGGGAGACCTCGACTCTCTACGGCTCCCCGACGAAAGCTTTGATGTGGTCAGTCTGGTGGAGGTAGTCGAGCACATTCCGGACCCCCGCGAGCTGACACAGACAGCTGGCCGTCTGCTCCGCCGAGGGGGCGCCCTGTACGTCACGACCCCACACGGTCATGGAATCTCGGCGCGGGTGCTCCGGAGCCGATGGAGTGCGGTGGCGCCGCCCGAGCATCTGCAGCTCTTCTCGCTGCGCGGTCTCGAAGCCGTCTTGGCGCACGCCGGGTTGCGGCCTCTCGACGTCCGGACGCATGCCGTGAATCCACACGAGCTCCTCGCAGCGTGCCGCCGGTCGCCTCCCGATGCCGGGAGAAGAGTGGAGACCGCGTACCGGCTCAATGAGACGCTCGTCGGTCACCCAGCGGGTGCCAGGGCGAAGAACGCCGCGAACGCACTCCTGAACCGGCTACGCCTGGGGGATGCAATCAAGCTCGTGGCCGAGCGATCCGGCTGACGTCGCGCTCACCACCCCTCACGGCGCAGGAACACCTCGAGCGTGAGCAACGTCCACAACGCGTGACCATGGTTCCGCAGTCCGGCTTGGTGCTCCTCGTGCAGGCGGTCGACGGCCCCGGGCGTCAAGTGTTGCTTCACGCGGGCGTCCTTCGCAGCGAGGGTCGAGCGCACGTAGGACCGGAGGTCCTCCCGGAACCAGCGGTCGAGCGGCACGCCGAAGCCGTGCTTCGGCCGCTTGAGGATCTCCTCGGGCACCAGATCCGAGATAGCCGCACGCAAGACGCGCTTGAGGGCGAGGCCTCTCGCCTTATGGCTCGGGGGCAGCCGGACGGCGTACGAGATGAGCTCGGAGTCCAGAAATGGGGAGCGAACCTCCAGCGCATGAGCCATGCTCATGCGATCGGCCTTAACAAGGAGGTCGTCGAGCAGATATGTGCGCAGGTTGAGGTCGAGGAGGCGATCGAGCGGGTGCGCCCCGTCCGACCGGCTCCAGATCGACCGGTAATCGTCAAGTCCCCAATCGTCCCTCCCGCCGTCGAGTAGAGCGTTGCGATCCTCCTCGGCGACGAAGCTGATCCAACAGCGGTATGCGTCCGGAAGGCCTCGGCCCGCGACGCCCGCAAAACGCTGGACCCGGCGCATCCTCCCGTGCACGGAGCCCGCTGGGAGGAGCCCGAGGAGCCCGCCCACCGCTCCCTGGACGCGGTCGGGCAGTGCGGAATAGCGCCTCGCGGCAAGGCCGGCCGCGAAGCGCTCGTAGCCCGCGAACAGCTCGTCGCCGCCGTCTCCGGACAGCGCCACGGTCACATGTCGTGCAGTCACCTCGCTGAGCAGGAACGTGGGGATCGCGCTCGAGTCCCCGAAGGGCTGGTCGTGGTGCCAGACGAGCCGTTCCACGAGATCCACCGCGTCCGGATCGACCACGAATTCGTGGTGATCGGTGCGATGTCGCGTGGCGAGGATCCTTGCGTAGGGACGCTCGTCGAATCCGTCGCGGTCGTCGAAGCCGATCGTGAACGTCTGGACGGGCTCTTCGGTCAGCCCGGCCATCAGCCCGACCACCGCGCTCGAGTCGATGCCGCCGCTCAAGAACGCGCCCAGGGGAACGTCGGAGATGAGCCGCCGCCGGACGGCGGCCTCCAGTAGAGAGCGCACCTCGCGAGCGGCCGCTGGCAGCGGTGGATCCAGCCGGCCGAGGCCGCCGTCGTTTACGAGCGGCGGCTCCCAGTAGGACTCGACGACCGGCTCGCTGCCCGGCTCGAAGGTCAGGACGTGGCCTGGCGGGAGGCTGTGGATGCCGTCGAAGAACGTTCTGGGGGTCGGCACGTAGCCGAAGGTCAGGTACGCCGGTATCGCGCCTCGATCGAGCCGCCGCGGGACGGCTGGATCGCACAGCACGGCCTTGATCTCGCTTCCGAACACAAGCCGATCGCCCGAATGCCAGTAGAAGAGCGGTTTCTTTCCCACCCGGTCACGGCCCAGGACCAGCCGGCCGCGGCGCTCGTCCCAGATGGCGAATGCGAACATTCCGTCCAGGCGACGCGCGAGGTCGACCGGCGGCAGGCGTTCGGCGAGGTGCGCGAGGACCTCCGTGTCCCCTTGCGAGCCGAACGCGTGTCCTTCGCGAGCGAGCTCGTCTCGCAACTCGCGGAAGTTGTAGACCTCTCCATTGAGCACGGCCGCCACCGTTCCGGCCTCGTTGGTGATCGGAGGGTCCCCCGTCACGAGGTCGATGATGGCCAGGCGATTCTGTCCTATGAGGGCGTGCCTGCCCCGGAATGAGCCCCGGGCGTCGGGGCCGCGATGGTGCAGGCCTTCGAGCTGCGCGTCCACCAGCAGCTCGACGTCGCCGAGCTGCGCGGCAGCGACACCGCAGATTCCGCACATCAGCGGAAGCGTAGGGACGTCGCGCACGCTGTTAGCGTCCCGAGCGCAACATGCCCCCGATGCACGAAGTGTTGCGAAGACAGCTCGAGAGCGGGGTGTCACGCGTTTTCGACGCACTCGGATATTCCGGAAGGGGTGCCTCGGAGGCGAAGCGTGATACCTGGTGGTGGTTGACCGCCAGAGCACAGGCCGTGAAATCTCTCCGGGGCCTCATCGGCGGATGGGCTGTCGCATGGACGGGCTCGGGGTACGCGGAGCTCGTTCCCATCGACGTGCTTCGCCCCGGGCCGGGGGAGGTGACCATCCGGATCGAGGCAAGCGCCGTGAGCCCCGGCACGGAACGTGCGCACTACCTGAGACTGCCCAACACCGCTCCGTTGTGGATCCCGGGGTACTCCGCATCGGGCACCGTGGACGCCGTAGGGCCGGATGTCGATTCGCTGCGGGTGGGCGACCGCGTCGCTGCCCCCGGAGTGCGCCACGCGTCCGTCGCCACGGTCCCGGCTGCGGACCTGCACCGAATCCCGGACGGCGTGAGCCTCGAGGCCGCGGCTCTCGTACAGCTCGGAGTGATCTGCGGGCAGGGCGTCGACAAGTGCAGGCTCGCCTCGGGCGAGCCCTTCGGCGTGGTCGGCTCAGGGGTCGTCGGGGCGCTCATGCAGCGGCTCGCGACGGCGGCGGGCGGCGATCCAGTGGCGGTGATCGCCGGATCTCGCTCGAAGGAGGGGATTGCTCGGCGGGGCGGCGCGGCGAACCTCCTGGTCGTCGGCGAGGACGACCGTCAGATAGCCGCACTTCGGCTGCCTGTCGTGATCGACGCGAGCGGGAGCCCCGAGGCGGTCAACGTCGCGATCGCCGCCGCGGACGTGGACGGCCGAATCGTCCTGATCGGCTCACCGCGGGGCACGACGCGCGGGCTGGCGGTGAATCAGATCCGGGAAAAGCGGCTTCGCCTGATCGGCGCCCACGTCAAGACACTCGAAATCGAAACGCGGCGGACGGGCGTAGAGCGAGATCGACTGCATGCGGAGCGCTTTCTGGAGGCGCTCGCAGCCGGGATGCCGGTCGCAGACCTGGTGGGTCCGGGCATCGACCCAAGAGACGCGCCGGCGTTCTACAGGAAGCTTGCAGCGGACGATTCGCGGATGGTCGGCGCGCACTTCGACTGGTCCCGGCTCGAGCCGAGCGCACGGCTCTCGAACGGAGGGCTCCTCCGCTTCCCGAATCTCCTCGGGCGCGGCGTCGACGCCGACGGTCCTCCGCTTCGCGACCCGCGGAGTCAGGCGGCGGAAGTACTCACAGTGGAGGATCCGCTCGCCGACGCGGAAGGAAACCTGCGGATAGGCATTCTCGGATGCGGAGACATCGCCGCCTCCAACGCGGCTGCGGCCACCGCGGCTCCCAACGTGAGCCTGACCGCGTGCTACGACCCCGACCATCGCCTGGCCGCCGACCTCGCAGACCGATTCGGTGGTGTCGTGTGCCCCACCGTCGAGGCGCTCCTCGTGCGGGCAGATGTCGACGCAGTGCTCCTGTGTGTGCCGCATCACCTGCATGCGCCGCTCGCGATCGAGGCCGCCCGGGCCGGGAAGCACGTCGCCGTCGAGAAGCCGCCCGCGAACCAGCTGGCTGGTGCGAGGGCGATGATCTCGGCAGCCGAGGAGGCGGGCGTCGTGCTGTCCGTTTGCTTCCCCGACCGGTACGAGCCGCGCGCGCTCATCGCGCGCCGCTTGATCGACGGCGGAGCACTGGGCGAGCTGGCGGGCGCGACTGTCAAGTTCTTCCGGGACAAGTCGCCCGCGTACTGGCGCGGCGGGTTTTCGGGGAGGTCCAGGTCGGACTGGCGTCGCCGACAGGACCAAGCGGGCGGCGGCGTCCTGATCATGAACCTGTCTCATTACCTCGACCTCGTGCGGCACCTCACGGGCATGGAGGTCGAAGCGGTTGGGGCCTTCGCTGCGTCGACGGAGGAAACGACCGAGGTCGAGGACGTCGTCTCGGTCAGTCTGCGCTTCGCCAACGGGGGGGTCGGGACCGTTTCGGGCGGGTCCGCGGTACGCGGCGCCGAAATCTCGGAATTTCGCCTATGGGGCAAGGACGGACAGATCGCCCTGGAGCCGGACGCCCGGTTCTTTACCCTCCGCCCGCTCGACGGCCTCCGGACCGCACGTTGGCAGAGTTTCGGGAAGCTTCCTCAGGTCAGTACTCGCGCGGCATATCTGAGCCGGCTGGCAACGGCGATCGCGCGTGGGGTGAAGCCCGACGTGACGGGCGACGATGCTCTGGCGGTGCAGGCGGTGATCGAGGCCGCGTACCAGGCGAGTCGCACCGCCAGCGTGGTGCGTCCGTCGCAGGTTCTCGCGGGGGCAGCGCCGTGATCCGGATCCGGAGACACTCTGGCGTCAGTCTGCTCGAGGGCGCTCTCGAGCCGGGACTCCGCGGCTACATGGACGCCGAGTGGCTTGGAGCGACACAGGGGGACGAGGTGCCCGTCATGACAGTCGATCCCGAGGGTGCGCTCCGCTTCGGTCGCCATACGTGGAGCGCCCTCGCAGGTGCCGATGCAGACCGGGCGGCGTACCTGGCGTTCTCCACTCTGGCGCGGCGGGCGGTGGATGCATTGCCCGAGCCGGGCCCAGGGGTGGTCGGGGTCACGGGAACGGGAATCGTGGCCGCCGAGGTTCGGAGGCTGCTTGGTGCGGCGGCTGCCTCGGGTCCAGAGGCGGGCCGCCCGGAGGCCGTCATAGACACGACCGGAGACCCCGACGCCATAGCCGACGCGACCCGCCGCTTGGCAGACGGGGGTGTGCTGGTGCTGGCGGGCGAGAGCGCCGGCCGGCGGACCGACATCAACCTCTACCCGAATGTCCACGTCAGAGGGCTCTGGGTCGTGGGCGCCGGCCCACTGCTCTCGCAAAGCCCGGCTGCAGGGGACTCGAACGAGGGACGGGATCCCGGGGACTCACTCGCGGCCGTCTCCTTTGGAAAGCCGCTGCCCAGCGCCAAGTGGTATCGCATCGAAACGTCGGGGGCGGCCGAATGTGTGGGATAGCGGGCATCTGCTGTAGAGACGGCCGCCCAGTGGGCGGGGACCTCCTCCGCCGGATGGCCGCCACACTGGAGCATCGAGGGCCCGATGGCGAAGGCCTGTATATCGACGATCTCGCGGCCCCTTCAGTCGGGCTCGCCAACCGACGCCTCGCGATCATCGACATCGAGGGCGGCGCACAGCCTATGTCAACCGCCGACGGCCACTACACGATCGTCTACAACGGCGAGCTCTTCAACGCCGACGAAGTGCGGCGCGACCTGGAGGCCCGGGACCATCGGTTCCACACCTACTGCGACACCGAGGTGGTGCTCCGCGGATACGCCGAATGGGGTGAGGCGCTACTGGGCCGCCTGAACGGAATGTGGGGGTTCGCTGTTTGGGACCGTCCGCGGCGAAGGCTGTTCCTTGCGCGCGACCGGCTCGGCGTGAAGCCCTTGGTCTACGCGGACACCGCCGACGGATTGGTTTTCGGCTCGGAGATCAAGGCACTGACAGCTTCCGGCCTGGTCCGGCGCGACTTGAATCCGCATGCGCTGCCGCACTACCTCTCCTTCTTTGCGGTGCCGGAGCCTCACTCGTTGGTACGCGAGGTTCGCCGGCTGCCGGCTGGGCACTTCCTCACGGTCGACGCGGGCGGCGTCAGGGAACGGCAGTACTGGGACTGCGCAATCCCAGAGGAGGCGGACCGTGGGAACGATGCGTACCGCGAAGAAGTCGAAAGGCTGCTCGACGACTCCGTCCGACGCCGGCTGATAAGCGACCGGCCGCTCGGGGTTCTCCTTTCGGCCGGCTTCGACTCGAGCCTGATCGCGACCCTTGCGGCGCGCCACCTCGATGCACCCCTGCGCAGTTTCACGCTCGGATTCGATCGTCCGGACGCCGATGAGCGGGCTCCGGCCCGGGAGATGGCGTACGCCCTCGGCGCGGAGCACACGGAGGCGGAGGTGGGCCTTCGGGCCGCAGTCCGGAAGCTCCCCGAGCTGCTGGACGCCTACGACGAGCCAGGCGAGCTGCTCCTGCAGACGTACTTCGTCTGCGAGCTCGCGTCGCGCGACGTCACAGTCGCGCTGTCAGGGCTCGGCGGAGACGAGCTGTTCAGCGCTTATCCCACCCACGTCGCGGCAAACCTGCTGGCACGGCTCGATCGAGTCCCGCGCTCTCTCCGGGAGCCGGCGCTGGCGGTCGCTCGGCTTTTCCCAACCACCCGCATGGGGCGAGGCGCCGCACTCGCGGCGATGAAGCCGGACGAGCGTGCGACGCGCCGCCTGATGCACCAGACCGACGCCACGGTCCGGAGCGACCTTCTCGCCCCGGACGTCCGGGCCGAGCTCGACCTGAACGCCCCTGCCCATCACCTCGAGATGCACTACGAGCGGGCGGTTGCCACGGACCCGCTCAACCGCATGCTCTACGTGTTCGTCAAGACATTTCTCCCAGACGAGCTGCTGCGCGCGAGCGATGCGATGAGCATGGCGCATTCGCTCGAGTTGAGAATGCCTTTCCTCGACTACCGCCTGGTCGAGCGAGCGATGGCCATTCCCGCGAGGCACAAGATGCGCGGCCGTACCGGAAAGCTCGTACTGCGCGATGTGGCCGGCCGAGTGCTTCCTCGTCCCGTCATGCCCGAGAAGAAGGGGTTCTCCGTGCCGTTGGACTCATGGCTCCGCGGAGAGCTTCGGGAGCCTGTCCGCGAATTGCTCGCCGAGCCGTCGATCCGGGCGCGCGGAGTCTTCGCGCCCGATGCGGTCGACCGCCTGCTTCGCCGGTGCCTTGCCGGCGACGATCGGTTGGTCCCGCCCGTGATGATGCTGTACTGCTTCGAGCTGTGGGCGCGGCGCTGGCTGGACGCCGGCATGCCATCGGAGACGGCGGCGTAAGGGGCTCCGATGCGATTGCCGGGCGAGAGGCCGCGGGCGGAGCGAGATCTATCGGTCATCGTCGTCAACTGGAACACGCGTGAGCTCCTTCGAGCGTGCCTGACGTCGCTCGAGCGCCACCTCGCCTCCGTCGATCACGAGATCGTCGTCGTCGACAACGCGTCGAGTGACGGAAGCGCCGACATGGTCACCGCCGACTTTTCGGCGGTTCGGCTCGTCAGGAACTCCGAGAACGTCGGATTCGGCAGGGCCAACAACCAGGCGATGCGCCTTGCCGAGGGCCGGCTGCTCCTGCTGCTGAACGCCGACACCGTTCTTACGGACGACTCGGTGGCGAGGCTTGTCGAGAGCATCCGCGGCGAGAAGGACATCGGAGTTGCCCAGTGCAGGTTGATGCTTCCGGACGGTCGGGTCCAGCACACCGCCTACCGGTTCCCCAGCGTAGCTCTCGCGGCCGTCGAGAGCCTTGGGCTGTACAAGCTCCTGCCGAAGCGGCGTGCGGGGTCGATCCTCCTTTCCGGTTTTTGGGACTACGACCAGGAGCGTGATGTGGACTGGGTGGCCGGGGCCTTCATGCTGGTGCCGAGGCGCGTCTTCGAAGCCACCGGCGGTTTCGACGAGCGCTCGTTCATGTATGGGGAGGATCTCGAGTGGTGCTACCGGATCCGCGAACAGGGCTGGCGCATCCGCTACTACCCGAGCGCTTCGATCACGCACGTGGATCACGCGAGCGCCGGTCTTCGCTGGCGAGACGAGGAGCGCCTTGCGATCTGCCTGAGGACGCAGCGTGACATCTTCCTCGAACGGCACGGGCCTGCTCGCACCATGGCGCTGATGACGCTGCGCGTTGTGGGTGCGGCCGTGCGCATCCCCTACTACTCAGCTCGTCGGTTGCTCGGCGGATCCCGGGCGGCCGCCTACCGCGACATGCAGACGTACACGTTCCAGTCGTTCCGGGCCTTGGTCCCGCTCGTGCTTTCCCGAAGATGACCTGGCCGTACTACGGCGATTCCCGCCCGGATATCCAGCGTCTCGTTACCGCCGCGGGCCGGAGCTTCCTCGACGTGGGATGCGGGGAAGGAGCCCTGTCCGCGGCGCTGAAAGCGGCTGGGGCGGACCATGTCGCGGGGATCGAACTCGAAACGGCGGCCGCGGCGCAGGCTCGCCGCCGTCTCGACGTACTCGTCGAAGGCGACGTCATGAGCGTCGCGCTGCCCTTCGCTCCCGAGGAGTTCGACTATCTCCTGTTCGGAGACGTCCTCGAGCACCTAACCGATCCCGACGCCGCGCTGGAGCGCCTTTTGCCGTACCTCAAGCACGACGGCCGAGTTGTGGTGAGCGTGCCCAACATGCGGTTCTACCCGGTCCTGCTTCGGTTGCTGGTGGACCGATGGTCATACACGGACGCCGGAGTACGCGATCGCACGCATCTTCGGATCTTCACCCGCCGTAGCCTCGAGCGCACGATTGGCCGGGCGGGACTGTCACTCGAGAGGATGGAGCGAAACTACCGGCTGCTCGAGGACCAGTCGGACATCGGGCGGCTGGGCGCCGTGGCCACCCGGGTCGCCGGACGCACCGTCGGTCCGCTCCTGTTCCGCGACCTGATGGCGTTCCAATATCTCGTGGTGGCGCGCCGCAAGAACAGCCCCGCTTCGCGACCGCCGCGCACTGAATGACCATGCGCGCGCTGCTGATCGGCCCCGTGATGGAAGGCGGCGAGGGGACGTACCTGCACCTGTTGCGGTCGCATCCACCCCAAGGGATCGACTACTGGGCCGTCGGGGGCTTCCACGAGGGTGCACCCGGGGTTCGGTGTCAGCTCGCGTGGGAGGTTGCCCTCAATCGCCTTGTGCGGCCGAGGGCGATCCCTGATGTGGGCTTCCGCGCCCTGCGACTGCGCGACTCCTTCGACCTGGTCCACGTTCACGCGCACCCCGTCCGACTCACCGGCCTCGGGGGGACCCCCCTCGTTATGAGCGAAGGATCGTCCAGCGCCGTCTACCTGGGCGACTATCTCGGCTGGGACTCCGATCGGCTGGCTCGAGGGTTCCGGCGGGCGCGGCGGGTCTACCGCGCGCTCGGGCTCCATGACCGGCTGCTGGCCATGGAACAGGCGGCCCGCGTCTACGTCTTCTCGGAGTGGGCGCGAGACGTCAACGTCCGCTGGGGCGCCGATCCACGGAAGCTTGAGGTAGTCCCTCCTGGATTCCCGGCGCCGGAAGTCGTCGGCCGGAGGGAGGGGGACACGTTCTCGTTCCTGTTCGTGGGCACGGATTTCGAGCGCAAGGGCGGCTTCGACGTCCTCGAGGCGTTCGAGCGGGTGAACGAACGGCATCCGAACGCGCGCCTGATCCTCGCCGGCTCCGACCCCTGGCGTCGAAACCCGGATCGGCTCATTCACGCGTGGGTCAGCGACGCGCGCCGGGCACGCCTCCTTGCCACGCTGGAGAACCTGCAGCGGCGTGGGGTCATCCGGCTCACAGGACCCATGCCGTCAAATCTCGTTCGGACCACCCTCTATCCGGCTGCCGCCGCCTTCGTGATGCCTACGCTCGCAGAGGGCTTCGGTTTCACGAACGTGGAGGCGATGTCCTTCGGTCTACCGGTCATCTCGTCGCGTGCCGGGCCCATCCCTGAAGTGGTTACGCACGGGAAGAGCGGGCTCTTGGTCGAGCCCGGTGACCTGGATGAGCTCGTCGACGCCATGGAGCGCCTGATCTCCGCCCCCGAGCTGACTCGCAGCATGGGCGCTGCCGCCCGATGCGACTTCCTCGATCGGTACACCCTCGACCACTTCCGCTCCCGGCTGGCGGCCGTGTACGGCCAGGCACTCGAGGCGACGTAACGGTGCGGGTCGTCTGCCTCACACCCGACGCGTCCGGCAATTCGCTGGTTCGCCTGTACCCGATCGCCAAGGTCCTGGAGCGAAAGCACGACGTGCTCGTGGCCGGGTTTCGCTCTGGCGGCTCCGTTTTCGCCCCGTATCGAGACGAGTTCGACTTCGTCACCCTCGAGACGAGAACGCTGCCCCACTTCCTACGGGAGATGAAGGGGCTGGTCAGGCGCCTGCAAGCCGATCTCGTCTATGCCTTCAAGCCGCGTTCGACGAGCCTGTGGACCGGTCTCGTGGCCAGGCGCCGACTCGACGTGCCGCTCATCGTCGACATCGAGGACTGGGAGCTGGGCTGGTTTCGCGACCGGTCTCCTCTGGACCAGCTGAAGCATCTCGCTCATCTCGAGCAGCCCAGCAGCTACCTCTGGACCGCTATCAGCGAGCCCCTCGTGCGATATGCCGACGAGCGCGTGGTGGTGAGCCGCTTCCTGCAGCGGCGCTTCGGAGGCACCTTGCTGCCCCACGGCGCCGATACCACCGTGTTCGATCCGGGTCGCTGGGACAGAAGCGAAGCCCTGCGGAAGACAGGCCTCCCCGATGTGCGGTACATCGTGTTCTGCGGGGCGCCGATGCCCAACAAAGGGCTCGAGGATCTGCTCTTCGCTTTGAGGGACCTGCGTCCGCGTGACACGCGGGTGCTCGTGGTCGGCTCATTCGACCACGATCCCGGCTACCGCAAGCGCCTCACCGAGCGGTTCGATGACCTGATGACTCTGGTCGGGCCCCGGCCACACGCCGAGATGCCGCTCTTCCTGTCGTTGGCTAGCGTTGTGGCGCTTCCGCAACGCGAGACCAGGGAGACGGCCGCTCAGGTCCCCGGCAAGGTGTTCGAGGCTATGGCGATGGGACGTCCAATAGTGGCCACGGCGGTCTCAGACCTGCCCGAGATTCTCGATGGCTGCGGGGTGGTGGTGGCAGCGGGCGAGCAGCAGGCGCTGGCGGGAGCGCTCGGCGAGCTGCTGGATGACCCTGCGCGGTGCAGCAAACTCGGAGGGGCTGCTCGCCGCAAGTGCGAGGCGCAGTTCAGTTGGGACGCCATGGAACGGATCCTCGATGGAGTGCTGGAGCGGCTAGTTGGGCCATGACCCCGCCACTGCGTCGATGACGACCCGCGGGGACGAAGCGTGAACCGGGGACGACAGTCGCCGACCTCGTTGGTCACCGGGGGCGCGGGCTTCCTAGGGGCCCACGTGGCACGGGCGCTGCTCGAGCGCGACCACCACGTGGTCGTGCTCGACGATCTGAGCGGTGGGTTCAGGGACAACGTCCCGGGCGGGGCGGACTTCATAGAGGGGTCGGTCGTCGACGCGGACCTGGCGGCGGAGCTCTTCGAGGACAACGGGTTCGACTACGTCTTTCACCTGGCCGCGTACGCGGCCGAAGGCCTCAGCCACTTCATCAGGCGGTTCAACTACACGAACAACGTGGTTGGGAGCGTCACGCTCGTCAACGAGGCCGTGAAGCACCAGGTCAAGTGCTTCGTGTTCACGTCGTCGATCGCCGTCTACGGCTCAGCCCCGCCACCAATGCGGGAAGACATGAGGCCCGAGCCGGAAGATCCGTATGGCATCGCAAAGCTGGCGGTTGAACGCGATCTCGAGGCGTCCCGGCGACAGTTCGGCCTCGACTACATCATCTTTCGGCCACACAACGTCTACGGCGAGTATCAGAACATCGGCGACCGCTACCGCAACGTCGTGGGCATCTTCATGAACCAGCTGATGCTGGGCCTGCCCCTGACGATCTTCGGCGATGGCGAGCAGACCAGGGCATTCAGCCACGCCGACGACGTCGCGCCGTACATCGCGGCCTCAGTAGACGTTCAAGCCGCCTACAACCAGATCTTCAACGTGGGGGCCGACGACCCGCTGTCGGTGAACGAGCTCGCCCGGGCCGTGATGACCGCGATGGGCGTACAGGGAGAGCTCAGACACGTCCCGGCCCGCAACGAGGTGGTGCACGCCTATTCCGACCATTCCAAGGCCCGACGACTGCTTGGCATGGAGCCCCGCGTGCCCTTGGCCGAGGGTCTGCGGCGAATGGCCGACTGGGCGAAGGACGTGGGCGTCCGCAGCAGCCCGGAGTTCGACGCGATCGAAGTGACGAGCGGATTGCCGCAGGTGTGGCTCGAGGGGTGAGTTCCTGAGGCGAGTACTGGTGGTTGCCTACTACTTTCCTCCGATTGGAGGAATCGGCAGCATCCGGCTTGCCGAGTTCGCGCGCCACCTGCCTGAGTTCGGATGGGAGCCGCTGGTACTCGCGCCCGCCAGGACACCTCATGCGCTTGACGACACGCTTTCGTTCGCCCCCAGCCGTGTCGTTCGGTCTCGCTCGATCGAGCCGAGTCGGATCGCAAGGAAGGTCGGTGGCGGAGCGACAGGCAGCTCGGCGGATGATGGACGTCGGCGAATCCCCCAGGCGATCCGGTCGTTCGGCCGCCGTGTGCCCTACTATCCCGACGCCCAGATCGGCTGGTACCCCGGGGCCCTGGTGGCGGGTAGGAGGGCGTTGCGCCACCGTGGTGTGGACGCCGTCTATTCGTCGTCCTTTCCCATCACCGCCCACCTCGTCGCGCGGGCGCTGAAGCGGCGAGCAGGAGCGCCATGGGTGGCGGAGTTTCGAGATCCGTGGAGCGTCGCGCTCCCACGCCGCCCGCACCGCGCCCGTGCGGAAAGACTCGAAAAGAGGCTCTCTCGAGAGGCGGACAAGCTGATCATGCCGACGCCCACATGGGCCAACCACTTCGGCGCGCTCTGGAACGCCGATGTCGCGGTCGTCCCGAACGGATACGACGAGCGCATACCGGCGACGGCCAATCCCGCCGAGAACGTGATGACTCACCTGGGGACCTACTACCCGGGCCGCCAGAGCTTGGCCGCCCTTTGGCGCCACGTGGGCGATCAGCTACGTCAACCCGGTGCCCCCCCGCCGAGAATCCGGTTCGTCGGGGAGCTGTCGGCGAGTGGCCGAGCGGAGCTAGAGGCGGCCGGAGTCGCCCATCTGGTCGAGGAGACCGGCACGGTTCCTCACAGGGAGGCGGTCAGGCTGGCGGCGGACTCCACGATGCTCTTCGGGGCGGGGTCCGTTGGAACCGATCCCGTGGCCCGTGGGTGGGTGCCGGCGAAGCTTTTCGAGTACTTGGCTACGGAGCAGCCGATTCTCTACCTCGGCGACCCGAACGGCGACGCCGGCTTGATGCTCCGGAGGCTGGCGGGATGCCACGTGGTCCGCCCGTCTGACGAACAAGGCATCCGGCGCGCCCTGCAGGTCTGCATGCGTGGGGGAAGGCACCCTCGTGCGGTGGAAGACCTAACGCGCCGGGCGGGTGCAGCGCGGTTGGCGGCGATCCTCGACGAGGTCCACAGCCTGCCGGGGAGCTCCTCACGGCGGTTGTGAGAGCGTGACCAGCGAAGTGCCCCACGTCTCGATCGTCGTAGTCAGCTGGAACGCGCGCGAGCACCTTCGTCGCTGCATCTCCTCGATCGCCCGTCACACGCGTGACGTAACGCTCGAGTTCGTCGTAGTCGACAACGCCTCGTCCGACGGCACGGTCGCCGCCCTTCAGCGCGACTACCCCGATCTCAAGATCGTCGCGAACGCTCGCAACCTCGGGTTCGCGAGGGCCGGCAATCAGGGTATGTCGGCCGCGGCCGGCGAGCTGCTCCTCCTATTGAACCCCGACACCTACGTCGAGGACGACGTCATCGGCCGGGCCGTTCGCTTCATGGCCACCCGGCCTGAGATCGGCATGCTCGGATGCCGGCTCCGCTACCCCGATGGCAGGCTTCAACACAACGCCAATCGTGCCCTGAGCATCCGGCGGAGCCTCCTCGAGAGACTCTGGCTGTACAAGCTGATCCCAAGGAGCCGCCGAGCTCGCTTTCTGCTCGACGGCTACTGGGATCACGATGAGGAGGCGGACGTCGATTGGCTCGCCGGCGCATTCATGTTGCTGCGGCGCGAGCTCTTCGCTGCGAGCGGAGGCTTCGACGAGCGCTTCTTCATGTACGGGGAGGACAGCGAGTGGTGCATGCGGTTGCGCAGGATGGGGCATCGCGTCGTCTTCACGCCCGCGCCGGGAACGGTCTTCCATACCGGCTCGGTGAGCTCGGATCTCCTTTGGGCCGAGAAGGAGCGGCTGCGGCGGTGTTACGTTGGCGGCATCGACTCGTACGCCGCCCTGAATGGGCGCGGGCTCGCCGCCTGCTACAGGGTTGCGGAGCTCCTCGGAAGCGTTGTTCGATTCTCGGTCTATGCCACGGCGAACCTCCTGCGCCGGGACGACTACTACTCCCGCCAGGCAACCTTCTTCCGATGGCTGATCGAGTTCTACGTGGCCCCCGCCGGCGACAAACGCTGAGGGCTTCCGGCCTTCAGTCAGCGCTGGCGAGCATTTGGAACTTCGGACCCGGGAACGTCTTACGCCCACCGGCGAGAACTCGACCCCAGAGTGCGCGAGCCTGCGAACGGAAGACCCCGTCGGGAGGGTTCTCGCCAGCGGCCTCGTTGAACGGTTCGCTCTCCTGGCGGGCTCGCCCGGACCGCAGCGCGAGCAACGCCTCCACGTACGACGAGTTGAACAGCCGCACATCGAGCACGCGCCATCCCGCCCTCGTTACGACTGCTGCCAGAGTCGCCGGTGTGAAGTGGTGGAGATGGGCCGGAAGATCCAGGATCAGTCGTCGGCGCGAGGGAATTCTCATGTCGACGGCCCCCGCATGAGGCACTTCAATGAAGATCACCCCACCGGGGGCGATCAAGCTTCGAAGACGCCGGAGGTCCGCTACCGGGTCACGTACGTGCTCCAAGACGTGAAGCGCCGTTATGGCCCCAACCGCAACTCGTCCCGGGCGCGGCAGGCTCGGCCGAAGCTCGATCCCGTAGAGCTCGCGCGCAAGCTCACGCGCGCGGCGGGAAGGCTCGATGCCTTCCATAGGCACGCCCCAGTGCCTGGCGGCATTCACAAGGTGCCCCGGGCCTGCTCCGAAGTCGAGAATGGGACGGGCGGTCGGGGGGAAGGCGGCCAAGATCTCGTCCAAGCGGCCTGACCAGGCGACCAGGTCAGCTTCCCGCGTCGATCTCGTCGCGAGGTATTCGTCCGATTCGTAGATCGCTTCCAAGATGGCGTCGTCGGGGGCTGGCCACGTCGCCAGTAGTCCACAGTCCGCGCACCGGACCACCTGCCACCCATCCTGCACCCGCGAGACGCGCCCGGCACCGCCGCCGCACGCCCCGCACCGGAAGTCACCGACCGCGCGCGTTCGCATCTCGATCCAGGCGCTCACGGTACCGGCCTCGATTTTTCTAGTGCTGATCGAGTTCCATGGCGCTCCCGTGGCGACGTCGAACGGACGCGACAAATGCCGGAGAAGGGTGCGACCGCGCCCTACGCTGATCCGACGGTGACGGTGCCGCCCACTGGCGCGGCGTCGCGCGTGTCAGTGACCTCGAAGGCGCAACGCTCTTCCGGAGCGCGAACCACACCTAGATGCTTCCGGAGGTCCGGAAGGAACCGGAGAATCGCATCATCATGTACGTCGTTCAGGCGCGGGTCGAGCCGCTGCCGGAGAGGGTAGTTCGTGCAGAGTGTCCCCCTGTCAAATCTTGCGATGGCTTCGGTCTCGGACTTGGAGTAGTAGTGGTTAATCCGCAGCAGGTTGGCCGTTGTGCAGCGATCCGAGCAGGGTCGCCCTTGCTCGTCGACGGCGAGTTCGAAGCGCCAGGGAATGGTTCGGTGGTAGTGCATGAAGTGGTGGGGAGTGGTGACGTGGGTGACCGTCTGCCTGGGGTCGACTACGGCCTTGCCGTACTGGCTCAGAAAGTGCGCATTGGCTGCGCGTCTCAGATAGCTCTCGGTCACCAGTCCATCGGGGCGCTCTCTCCAGCCGCCGGTCCCGAAGACGCGCCATGCAACTACCACCCCGGCCTGCCGGCCGAACGCCGACAACACCTCCGGCAACCCTCGGCCCGTGGGTGAGAACAGGAACTCGTCGATATCGATGAACGCTATCCAGCGCGGACGCCTCCGGCGATGTGCGAGACAATGCCGGTAAGCCGCCAGTTGCGGCGCCCGTCGCGCAGGCCAGTGCATCACATGCACTATTCCCGTCGCGATGTGCTGCTTTAGAACGCCGCGCCAGTCGTCTGTGCTGCTGTTGTCGTAGAGGTAGAACTCCTCCACGCCCATCATGCGGTGAAAGGCCACCCATTCCGCCAGATACGATGCCTCGTTCCTGAAGATCGCGCAGACCGCCAAACGAACGGGTGGGTCACCGTGGCCGGGCAGGCGCCACCACAACCCCCTCGCCCAGGCCCGAGTCAGCGGCCGGTTCTTGAGTGCAGTACGGACTCGCTGTCGTGTTCGACGAGCGCCGCGCGGGAGCGCCTCGTCAAGCATTGACGCAGAAGGTGTTCACGTCACACCCGTGGGGTCGGATAGCGCTGCTTGGTACGCCGTAAGAACCTGTTGCGTCGGTCCGATGCGCTTGACGGCGCCACGCTCCAGCCAAATCACACTGTCGCAGACGCTCGCGACCTGATCGAGGCTGTGGCTCACGAAAATGATCGTTCGGCCTTCGGCGTGTAGCCGCTTGATCTCATCGAGGCAACGGGCTTGGAACTCGCCGTCGACGACCGCGAGAACCTCGTCGAAGACGTAGATATCGGCGGGGAACTGCATGCCGATGGAAAACGAGAGTCGCGAGTTCATACCGCTGGAGAAGCGCTTCACGGGTGTATCCATGTGTCGCTCCAGCTCGGCGAACTCGGTGACGGCATCCATACGGGCCTCAATCGTTCGGCGCGGGATTCCGAGGGACGAGGCGAAGAGGGTTACGTTTTCGCGGCCGGTCAGCTCGGGGTGGAAGTTGAGGCCGACTGCCAACAGGGGGATGACCCTGCCGTGGACGCGCATGGCTCCGCTCGTGGGCAGGGTCGTTCCAGCCAGGATCTGGAGGAGCGTCGACTTTCCTGAGCCGTTGACGCCGACGATTCCGACGGCTTCACCGCGATGAACGGCGAAGTCCACTTGGGAGAGTGCCTGGAGCCGCTCGGGCGAATCGGCATCCGTTTTCCGGAGGAGCCGCCGTACCGTCAGCCCGAGATTTCGATGCTCGCCCAATTGGAACCGCTTGCCGAGGCCACGCGCCTCGATCGAAACCGGCCTCGAGGCGTCCTCTCTATCCGGAGCCCTCAAATCTCGTCCGCCATGGTCGTCTCGAGGCGCGTGAAGACCCGCCAGCCTGCGCCGAGGAGCAGGGTGGTGGCGACAAGTGAAACGCCGAGGGGCTCGAACGAAGCCACGTAGCCGTCGAGCATCATCCAGCGAAACGCTTCGATCACGCCCGTGAGCGGGTTCAGGTCGACGATCACCCTGACCGCTGGCGACAGCTCGGCCAGGGAGTACCCCACAGGCGCCAGGAAGAGGCCGACCTGGAGCAGGAACGGCAGGGCGCTGATGATGTCCCGGTACCTGACGGCGAGCGCGGACACAATTGCGATCACTCCGACGGTCAGCGCCACGAGCCAGACCAACCCCAGCGGCAGCAGGAGGACGCGAGGCGAGAGCACCCCGGTGGCGGCTGCTGCCACCACTGCGCCCGCAGCGGTGACCGCGAACGACGGCAGCGAGGCGATGATGGCCGCCACTGGGAATGCGGGGCGCGGGCAGGGGGTGTACCGAACGAACGCCATGTTCGTGATGAGCGAGGCGGCGCCAATTGTCATGGAAGCCTGGAAGAAGGCCCACGCGCTCAGACCGACGAGCGCGAACGTGACGTAGGGAATTCCGGACGTCTGGACGTCGGCCAAGCCACGAAACGCGACGAGGAAGGCTGCGAGCAGGGCGAGAGGCTGGAAGACGAGCCAGAGCGGGCCCAGCATCGACTGCTTGTACTTGACCTTGAAGTCCCGGGCGGCAAGCACGCGGATGACGGGGCCCTCCCGGACCAGGTCGCGCAGCTTGAGCCGGCGCTTTGTCGGCACGATCACTCGCTCGACCGGTGCCTCCAAGGGCCGGTCCTGGTACGGCCGCGCGGTTGCGTCCTGCTGTACGTCGATCGCCCTCATGTCGAGCCAGCCAGAGAGTCGCTTCCCACGATCGTCGTGGGGGGGCCTGCAAGATACTTCCGTTTGGGCATCAGGTCCCCGTAGAGGGACTCAATGTCCTGAACGAGGCGCCGCCATGAGAACCGCGCGGCCACGTGGGCGCGCCCGTGCTCCCCGAGCCTTGCACGCAAGACCGGGTCGTCCGCCAGGGTCACGATCGCCCGAGCGAGGCCGTCGGCGTCGCCAGGCTGTACGAGGATGCCGCTGTCAGGGGTTACAACGTCGCGAACGCCGCCAACCGCTGTCGCGACCGACGGGGTTCCCGCGGCGCCGGCTTCAATGAGTGAGACAGGAGTGCCTTCGTTGTCAGAGGTGAGCGCCGCGACATCGGCAGCAGCGGCGATCGAGACGGTGTCTGCGCGATAGCCGAGGAAGTGGACACGGTCGCCAATTCCGAGATCGCCCGACAGGTCCTCGAGCTGCGGCCGCAGCTTGCCGTCCCCGACGATCGCGAGCCGTACCGGTGCCCCGGCAAGTCGCGCCCGCGCCACTGAACGGAGAAGAAGGTCCACTCGCTTGATCGGAACGAGCCGGCCTATGAAGGTCACGAGGATCTCGCCGGACCCGACACCGATCTCCCGTCTGACGGCCTCGCCGGCCTTCGGACCCGCGACGAGGAAGGGCTCGAGGTCTAGGCCAATCGGGATCACGCGGAATTTCGAGCGTGGAGCTATGCCCAAGCGCACGAGGTCATCCACTGTCGCTCTGCTCACACCGATCAGCGCATCGCTCAGAGATGCCAGCCGGCGCTCGAGGTTCTGGTAGGTAGCAGTCGCCGCAGGCCCGAAGTAGCCCTCGAGCACGTGACCGTGGTAGGTGTGGACGACCATAGGGCGCGGCTTGCCGGCGAGCACGGCGGCCAGGCGGCCCAGCATCCCTGCCTTGGCGGTGTGGGTGTGGACGATGTCGGGCCGGGTGAGTCGGACCGCCCGGACCAGGCTCGCCAGCGCGCGGAGGTCGTCGTGTGGCCGGAGCTCGGGCCGCAGGCCCGGCACCCGCACCATACGAACGCCTCGCGCCCGCACGCTCTCCTCGAGCGAGTCCTCACCCGACCCGACCTCGCCGTGCAGCAGGAGCGTCTCGTACCGCGCTCGGTCGAGCCCGCTTCCGAGCAATCCCACGTGATGAGCGGGGCCGCCCATGTTCAGACGCGCGATCACCCGCAGCACGCGGACACGACCGCTCCGCACCGGCGAACGAGGATCGGTCGAGGTTCGTGCGGCGGTTGAGTTCAGGGACCCAGCTCTTGCGGCGCCGGGTCGGCGAGGGCGGCGGCGTCGCCCTCGTAAGGCGCGGCGTCGACCTCGTAGGACCAATCGAGAGCGAGCACAGCCGCCGCGCCTGCGGCGAGGACCCCGCTCCCGATCGCGATCACCGCGGCCGTGGGCGCTTCGAACAACGCCAGGCCGACGAGGCACAGCGCGCTCTGGGTGAGCGCCAGCGTCAGGGCCACCGCCCGCGGCGTGTGCAGCAAGCGAAGAAGGCGGTGCGTGAGGTGGTCGCGGGCACCCGAGAGCACGTGGACCCCCCGTCGCGTCCTCGACACGATCACCAGCGTCGTGTCGAGCACCGGCAGGCCCACCAGCGGAAGCGCGGCCAGGACCACCGCCTGACCGAGGCCCGCCTCGGGCGAGATTCCCATCACGACGGCGGCCACGACGAAGCCCGCGGGCATGCTCCCACCATCGCCCAAGAAGATGCGCGCGGGCCTTGCGAGGTTGTACGGCAGAAAGCCCACATACGCTCCCGCCAGACTCAGGGACAGCGCGGCCAGCAGGACGTCTCCCTGCACGGCGGCCAGCGCCGCCGCCCCGGCCGCTGCCACGGATGTCACCGAACTCGCCGCGCCGTCGAGGTTGTCCATCAGGTTGAAGGCGTTGACAAGCCCCACAACCCAGACGATCGCGAGCAGCAGGTTGACCGCCTCGATCTCCGACACGTACCACGCAAGCCCCGCGCTCCACAGCGCCGTCGCGGCCGCGGCCTCGACCAGCACGCGCTCGAGGGGGCCGAGCCCGATCCGGTCGTCGAGGGTCCCGACGGCAAACAGGCCGAGGGCGCATAGAACGATCACCGCGTACTTGGAGGCGCCACCCCCGAGGAGCACGGCGGCCGGGAGGAAGCCCGCCATGACGGCCGCACCGCCTAGATAGGGCGTGGGCCGGCCGTGCTTTTTGAAGCCCACCGGCCGGTCGAGGAATCCCGTTCGCCAGGCGAGCCGAATCGCCGCGGGCACCGCCATCAGCGCCGTGCCGAGGGCAAGGGAGAAGGCCAGCGCCAGCCTCAGCTCATCCGGCAAGCGAAACCTCCTCCGACGCTGCGGGGAGCGCAAGCTTCCGCTCTAGCGCTATCACGTCGTCGATCGCGTCGTCGACTGTGTGCTTCGGCTCCCAGCCCGTCAGCTCGCGGAGGGCGGTGGTGTCGGGGCGGCGCTGGCCGAGTTCCTCGAACCCGTCGTCGTACGCCTCCTCGTAGGGAACGAAGTGAACCTCCGAGCTCGAGCCGGAACGACCGATCACGCGGCGGGCCAGCGCGAGGATCGAGATCTCGGCGTCGGACCCGACGTTGAACACCCTTCCCGCGGCGGAGTCGCAGTCGAGCAGACGGACCAGGGCGTCCACCGTGTCCGCCACGTGGCCGAAGCAGCGGGTCTGGGTCCCATCCCCGTAGACCGTGAGCGGCTCGTCCCGCACCGCCTGGCGCACGAGCCGCGGCAGCACCATCCCGTAAGCCCCGGTCTGGCGCGCGCCCACGGTGTTGAAGAGGCGGACCACGACGTTCCTCGCGCCGAGCTCGCGGTGGTAGCCGAGCGCGAGCGCCTCGCCGAAGGACTTTGACGTCGCGTAGTTCCAGCGCGCCTTTGCGATCGAGCCGAGCACGCGATCGGAGTGCTCGTGCAACCGGGCGCTGCTCTTCTTGCCGTAGATCTCCGAGGTCGAGGTGAACAGCGCCGGTCTCTGGAGGCTTGCGGCCGCGGACATCACCGCGTCCGTGCCGCGCACGTTGCGCAGCAGCGCGTCGACCGGCTGTTCGACCACTAGGCGAACCCCGACCGCTGAGGCAAGGTGGACGCAAGCGTCCACGGAGTCGAGCAGCTCGAGGACGAGCGCCTCGTCGGTCACCGAGCCCTCGACGAACTCAGCCCTTCCGGCTCCCAGGAGATGGTCGAGGTTCTCCACCCGGCCGGTGCTCAGGTCGTCAAGCACCACCACCTGATCCCCCCTGGTGGTGAGCGCGTCGCAGAGATGGGATCCGATGAAGCCCGCTCCGCCCGTCAGCAGGTACCTCAAGTGCGAGTCCTTTGTTCGGCGGGTGTACCCGATGTCCCTGAGGTGAGGCAAGCAGAAGACTAGAGCGGAATACGGGAATTGCGCAAGCCTGTGGGCGCGAACCCCCGCTCAGCGCCTGGCGGTCCGGCGGACGACCCGTGCGAGCGGGGCGAGCCCCAGCAGCACGACCGCCTGCAGCGGGGCCAGCAGCGGAACGATGCGGCGGGCCCAGCCGGGTACTCCCGGATCCCGGCGCAGCCGCCTTCGGACGGCCGCAGCGTGACCCAGGAGGTGGCGCGGTGACCGACGGCGCTCCCAAAGCGAGTCGCCGAGCCGGCGGTAGACGCGTCCGGGCCGCTCATGCAGCTCCACCCGCCCGCGGAACGCGAGCGACGCGCCGAGCACCCAGTCCTCGCCGCTGTTGGCGTCCGCAAACCCGCCGCAGTCGCGTACGGCCGACGTGCGCATGATCGTGGCTCCCGTGGCGGGGAAGAGCGACCAAACGGCGTGGCAGACGGCGAACAGGGTTGGATGCCGCGCCAGCGGCGCGGTGGCGGCTGGAGGCCAACGGTGCCGCGCGCGGGGCTCGTCCTCGAGGATGGCGGTCGCCACCGCGACGAGGCGCGGGTCGGAGGCGATCTGCTCGCGGAGGAAGCGCAGCGTGCCCGGCAGCATCAGGTCGTCGGCATCCCAGAAGAGCACGTAGGGCGTGTCGACCCGCTCGAGCCCGAGGTTGCGTGCGGCCCCGACAGTCTGCCGCTCGGCCGCGCGCAGGTACACGACACCGTCCAGCCGGGGAAGCGGCTCCTCCGAGGCGTTGTCGACCACCACGATCCGGGCCGCCACGTCCTGGCCGTGGATGCTGGCGATCGCCTGCCGCAGCGGCGCGTCCGCATATGCCCCCCAAGCGGGGACCACCAGGGTGACGTCCGGCGGTGCCGTGGGACGGGTCCGGGTTACCATCGCGCGTCCATGATGATCGTCTGGAGCGCCTCGGAGGACCGGTGAAGGTCCTCGTCACTGGTGGGGGCGGGTTCATCGGGTCGCACGTGGTCGACCGGCTCCTGGGCGAGGGCCACGACGTGCGCGTGCTCGACAACTTCGCGACGGGGCGCCGGGAGAACCTGCTGCACGTGCTCGACGACATCGAGGTCGTGGAAGGGGACATCCAGAGCTACGAACGCGTCAGCAACGCCGTGAAGGGGTGCGAGGCCGTGCTGCACGAGGCCGCGCTGCCATCCGTCCCGCGATCGGTGCAGGACCCCCTCACGAGCAACGCCACGAACGTCACCGGAACGCTCAACGTGCTCCTCGCCGCGCGCGACGCCGGCGTCGAGCGGGTCGTCTACGCCTCCTCCTCCTCGATCTACGGCGCGAACCCGGAGCTCCCCAAGCACGAGGGACTCCTGCCCCAGCCGATCTCGCCGTACGCCGTGGCCAAGCTGGCGGGGGAGGGCTTCTGCCGCAGCTTCCACGAGGTGTGGGGCCTCGAGACGGTCGCCCTGCGCTACTTCAACGTGTTCGGGCCGCGCCAGGACCCTTTGTCGCAGTACGCGGCGGTGGTGCCGCGCTTCATCACGGCGCTGATGGACGGCCGTCCGCCCAGCGTGTTCGGCGACGGCGAGCAGACGCGCGACTTCACCTATGTCGGCAACGCGGTCGAGGGGACGGTGCTCGCGATGAGCGCCGAGGGGGCTGCGGGAAAGGTGTTCAACGTCGCGGCCGGGAGCCGGACCTCGCTCAACGAGCTGCTGCGCACCCTCCAGCGCCTGAGCGGCCGCGGCGTGGAGCCGAGCTACGAGGACGCCCGCCCGGGCGAGGTCCGCCACTCTCAGGCCGACGTCTCGGCCGCCGAGCGGGAGCTCGGCTTCCGGCCGCGCTACTCGGTCGAGGAGGGGCTGCAGGAGACCGTCGACTGGTACAGCCGGTAGGCGCTCAGAGCCAGCCGCGGCGCCGGAAATAGCCGACCATGGCGACCAGCAGCGCCACCATCCCCCCGAGTATCACCCAGAACGCCGTCTCGCCGGCCTCGCCCGGCACCCCCACGTTCATGCCCCAGATGCTCGCGATCAGGGTGAGCGGCAGGATGACCACGCTGAAGGCGGTCAGAACGCGCAGGACCTCGTTCACTCGGTGGGAGAGCACCGACTCGTTGGTGTCCTCGAGCGCCTCCACGACCTCCTTGAAGTTCTCGAGCATGTCCCAGATCCGCTCGGAGGCGTCCACGATGTCGTCGAAGTAGACCTCGAGGTCCTCGGCCATGTAGCGCTGCTTGGTCCGCTCGAGGTCGCGCAGCACGGCGCGCTCCGGGCGGATGACCTTGCGGAAGTTGATGATCTCCTGCTTGGAGCTCGAGATGTCGCGCACGACCTCCTCGGAGCGCCCCTCGAAGATGTCCTCCTCGAGCCGCTCGAGCTTGGTGCCGATCTTGCGCAGCATCGGGAAGCAGTAGTCGAAGGCGTCGTCGACGATCTTGTAGAGCAGGTAGCCCGAGCCCTTCGAGAACAGCGCCTCGCGCGCCTCTTCCGAGGAGCGGCAGCGCTCGAACAGCCACTCCACCGGCGGCAGCGGGGAGTTCGGCAGCGTGATCAGGTAGTCGGGGCCGATGAACATGTCGAGCTCGCCCGCGTTGAGCCGGCCGACCGCCTTGTCGAAGACCGGGAAGTGCAGCACGATGAACAGGTACTCGGGGTACTCGTCGATCTTCGGCCGCTGGTTGCGCGACAGCACGTCCTCGTAGTCCAGCGGGTGGAACTCGAAGTGCTCCTCCAGCCAGGCGCGTTCAACCGGCCCGGGGCGCTCGATGTTGATCCAGCGCAGGTTGCCCCACTCGACGACCTCGACGTTGGGCTCGGCCGGGGCCTGCTGGAGCGCGTTACCGTCGGCCCGCGCGCGGGCCGAGCGCCTGATACGGGGCTTGGGAAGGCTCGGCATGGCGTCTGAGCGGGTCGTCCAGGTGGCTCACACTGTGAATTCTACTTGCGCAGCCCGCTATCCTTCGCGCTTCACATAGCCGTTGCATCGAGAGGGGTGGAGGGACATGGCCCTGTGAAGCCCCGGCAACCACTCGGCGGACGCGAGTTCGCGGGGAAAGGTGCCAATTCCATCGAGATGTGACTGGACGCCCCGGCAGGGCCTCCGTCACACAGCGGCGGAGGCCTTCCAAGCTGAAAGGGGCGTTCACGATGGCTGTCCGGGCACTTGCCTGCAAGGAGTGCGGTACCGAGTACGACCTGGAGGCGCGCTACGTGTGCGAGCGCTGCTTCGGGCCGCTCGAGGTGCGCTACGACCTGAGCTCGCTCGACGCGGTGAGCGTGAAGCGGCGCATCCAGGCGGGGCCGCAGAACCTCTGGCGCTACTCCGATTTCCTGCCCTTCGAGAAGGCGCCGCGCTACGCGCTGCCGGCGGGCTGCACGCCGCTGGTGCGGGCGCCCCGGCTCGCCGAGCGGCTCGGCCTGCGCGACGTGTGGGTGAAGAACGACGCAGCCAACCCGACGCACTCGTTCAAGGACCGCGTGGTGTCCGTGGCGCTCGCGAAGGCGCGCGAGCTGGGCTACGAGACCGTGGCCTGCGCCTCCACCGGCAACCTGGCCAACGCGGTGGCCGCCCACGCCGCCGCCGCCGGGCTCGAGTCCTACGTGTTCATCCCCGCCGACCTCGAGGAGCAGAAGATCCTCGCCACCGGGGTGTACGGCACCAAGCTCGTCACCGTGCACGGCAACTACGACGACGTCAACCGCCTCTGCACCGAGCTGTCCGCGGAGCATTCGTGGGCCTTCGTCAACGTGAACGTGCGCCCGTACTACGCGGAGGGCTCGAAGACGCTCGCGTACGAGATCGCGGAGGGGCTCGGCTTCGAGCTGCCCGACCGTGTGGTCGCCCCGATCGCCTCGGGCTCCCTGTTCACCAAGATCGCGCGAGGCTTCGACGAGTGGCGCGAGGTCGGCCTGGTGCGGGGCGCGTCGCCGGTGATGAACGGCGCTCAGGCCGAGGGCTGCTCGCCGGTGGCGCGCGCCTACGAGTCCGGGTGGGAGGCCTGCAAGCCCGTCAAGCCGGACACGATCGCCAAGTCGCTCGCCATCGGCAACCCCGCCGACGGCCCGTACGCGCTCGAGTTGGCGCGCCGCAGCCGTGGGTCGGTGGACGCCGTGACGGACGACGAGGTGAGGGCCGGCATCCGGCTGCTCGCCGAGACCACCGGCATCTTCACCGAGACCGCCGGCGGTGTCACCACCGCGACGCTCGCCAAGCTGGCCGAGCGCGGCGACATTGATCCCGGCGAGCGCGTGGTGCTCGTCATCACTGGCGAGGGGCTGAAGACTCTGGACGCCGTGCGGGGCAGCTTCGAGGTGCACGAGATCGAGCCGAACGTCGACTCGTTCGAGGCAAAGGTGCCGGTCGGGGCGGCTGTGTAGTCTGTCCGTCCGCATGGCGGTGACGGTCAAGATCCCGACGCAGCTGCGCAGCGTCACGGGCGGCGAGGGCGAGACGAGCGTCGACGGCGCCAAGACGGTCGGCGAGGTGCTCGACGGGCTCTACGAGCGCTTCGACGGGCTGCGCGACCGCATCGCCGAGGACGGGGACCTGCGCCGCTTCGTAAACGTCTACGTGGGCGGGGAGGACATCCGCTTCCTCGACGGCCTCGACACCACGGTGGAGGACGGGGACGAGGTCACGATCCTGCCCGCGGTCGCGGGCGGCTGAACGTCCTCGTCACAGGGGCGCAGGGCTTCATCGGGTCCTGGCTGGCGCAGCGCCTCCTCGACGACGGCAGGCGCGTGGTGGCGCTGCGACGCGACGTGGATCCCGGGTCGCGCTTCCGCATCGAGGGGATCGAGGAGAGGTGCACGCTCGCGCTGGCCGACCTGACCGACCACGGAGCGCTCGTCCGGGTGCTGAACGAGTACGCGGTGGAGGAGGTCTTCCACCTGGCCGCTCAGGCCGTCGTGACCACCGCCAACCGCTCGCCGCTGGGCAGCTGGGAGGCGAACGTGCGCGGCACCTACACCCTGCTCGAGGCGTGCCGCGCGCTCGGCACCGTGCGGCGCGTGGTGGTGGCCTCCTCCGACAAGGCCTACGGCGCCCACGACCAGCTGCCCTACCGGGAGGACTTCGCGCTGCGCCCGCGGCACCCATACGACGTCTCAAAGGCCTGCGCGGACCTGATCGCACGCTCATACGCGCACTCCTACGGCCTGCGACTGGCCGTCACGCGGCTGGCCAACGTGTACGGGCCGGGCGACCTGAACTGGTCGCGCATCGTGCCCGACACCGCCAGGGCGCTCGTTCGCGGTGAGCGGCCGATCGTCCGTTCCGACGGGACCTCGGAACGCGACTACCTCTACGTCGAGGACGCCGTTGACGCCTACATCGCGGTCGCCGCCTCACTCGATCGGCCCGAGCTGAGCGGGCGGGCCTGGAACGCCGGATGGGGGAGGCCGGTCGCCGTGCTCGACGTGGTGCAGACGCTCATCTCGGTGTCGGGCCGCCGGGTCGAGCCGGACATCCGGGGCGCGGGTGCGCCTCCGGGGGAGCTCGAGCGCCAGTACCTCGACTCGACCGCGATCCGCGGGGAGCTCGGCTGGGAGCCGAAGTGGGACCTCGAGCGCGGCCTCCGGGCGAGCTGGGAGTGGTACCGGGATCACCTGGCTTCGACGTGAGTCGAAGGCCCGGCCCCGATCTTTCGACACCGGTCCATAGGGCAAACGCCTGCAAACCGGGGACAATGCGGTCATGGCGCAGCCTCCGCAGATCAAGCGATACGCGCTCGTCCCGAACGACAGCAATGACGGGGTGCGCCGACTACACCTGGCGCGGGTGGCGTCCCCCGGCCGCGTTCCCGACTCCGCTCGGTTCGACCGGATGGAGGAGATCTCGGCGCGCGAGCGCCCGAACCCGGGAGGCAAGGCAAGTTAGTTGCCCATAGGTCAACAAACTTGCCACGCCTCCCAGATGAGAGGCGGGCCCACCCCTCTTTGCTGCAGTTCTACGCCGCGTCCGCGTAAGCGGGCTCGCCGGCGCTGGGCTCCGCCTCAGCCGCCTCCTCGGCGCCCGGCGAGCGCAGCACCACCGCCGCCACCACGATCGCCACCACCGTCAGTGCCGCTCCCACCAGGTACGCCAGGTGGTAGCCGCCGTTCAGGGCCGCGGCCACGGACTCCCCGTCTGCCCGCAGGCCCTCGGTGCGCTCGGTGGCGAGCGTGGCCAGCACGGCCAGGCCCACCGCGCCGCCCACCTGCACGGTCGTGTTGACGAGGCCGGAGGCGAGGCCGGCATCGCTCGGCGTGGCGCCCGACATCGCGAGCGACATCAGGGCCGGGAACGAGAGGCCGGCGCCGGCGCCGAGCAGCAGCATCACGGGAGCGATGTCGGTCACGTAGGTCGCGTCGACGGGCGCGCGGGAGAAGAGCACGAGTCCGGCCGCGGCGAAGCTCAGCCCGGTCACGAGCGTGGCCTTCGGGCCGATGCCCATGATCAGCCTCTCCGCGTAGCCGAGCGACAGCGTGCCCATCACGATGCACGAGGGCAGGAACGCCAGGCCTACGCCGAGGGCGCTGTAGCCCAGGATGCCCTGCATGTAGAGCGCGCCCAGGAAGAACATCCCGAAGAACCCGACCACGAGGAGCGCCATGACCACGTTGGCCGTGCTCACGTTCCGCGAGCGGAACAGGCGCAGCGGCATCAGCGGGTTCTGGATGCGGGCCTGCCGGACCACGAATGCCGCCAGCAGAGCGAGTGATACGCCGCCGAGACCGAGCGTCTGCGTCGATCCCCAGCCCTGCTCGCCCGCCTCGAGCAGCGAGTACACGCCCAGCATCAGGCCGGCCGTGAGGAGCAGCGCGCCGGGGACGTCCGCCCCGCGTTCCAGGCCGATGCCCTCGCGGTGCTCGACCAGGCGCAGCGCGAGCAGCGCGATCGCCAGGCCGATCGGCACGTTCACGAAGAAGATCCAGTGCCAGTTGATCGCCTCGGTCAGCACCCCGCCGGCCAGCAGGCCGATCGAAGCACCGGCGGATGCCACGAAGCTGTAGACCCCGATGGCCTTCGCCTGCTCGCGCGGCTCGGGGAACATCGTCACGATCATGCCGAGGATCACGGCCGACGCGATCGCGCCGCCGGCGCCCTGCACGAAGCGCGCGCCGATCAGCACGCCCTGGCTCTGGGCGGTGGCGCAGATCAGCGAGGCCAGCGTGAACACCGCGAGCCCCGCGAGGAACACGCGCCGCTGGCCGATCAGGTCGCCGAGGCGCCCCGCCAGCAGCAGCAGGCCGCCGAACGCGATCAGGTAGGCGTTCACGACCCAGGCAAGACCGCTCTGGGAGAAGCCCAGATCGTCCTGGATCGAGGGGAGGGCGACGTTCACGATCGTGGCATCCAGCACGATCATCAGCATGCCGCCGCACAGCACGTAGAGCGCCAGCCAGCGCCTTGCGTCAGTTCTCTGATCGGTGGTCATGGGTCCTAAGACCGCACGGCCACCGAGAACTCATCGCCGCGCCCACTCCTCCTTGTGGACCTTCTTCTGCGCCTCGTACTCGTCGAGCGCCTGGGGCGAGTCGACGTCCCCGAGGGTGGGGTGCCAGGGCACCAGCTCCTCGGCGGCGGCCACCCCGAAGTGCTTTGCGAGCACCGCGCCGATCCCCTTGACCTTCATCTCGCCGAAGCCGGGAAGGGCCATCAGGTTGGCGCGAAGCTCGTCCGTGTCCGCGGCGTCGGTCCATATGCGGGCGGCCTCGCCGTCGTAGCGGTCGCGCACGTGCACGGCGAGCTCGTGGATCCGCTTGGCCATCACCTTGGGGTATCGGTGAACCGGAGGGCGGGCAAGGAACACCGGCTCGAGGTCGGCGGAGGCCAGGGTGTCGGCGTCGATCGACCCGAGGCGCTCCTTCAGCGCCAGCGGCCCGGCGAAGGCCTTCCGAACCGTCACCCGCTGGTCGAGCGCGAAGCCGACGAGCAGCGCCATCGGGTCGGAGGCAATCAGCGCGTTGGCCTCGTCGGCGTCCGTGAAGTAGAGGCGGTCGGGCATCGGTCGAGGGTACCCGGACCGTTCGGCGTCACCGCTTCTGCTGCCAGAAGGCGATCTCGCCGCCGTCGGAGGTGGTCACCACGCTGCGCCACCCGGCCGGCCCCTCGCGCGGACCGAGCAGGACGGACGCACCCAGCCGGCGCGCGCGCTCGGTGGCGAGGTCCACCCGGGCCACCTCCACGTACGGCAGCCACAGCGGACGCTCGGTGCCGCACTCGACGATCCCGCCGCCCAGCGACCCACCCATCTCGATCGCCTCGTAGGTGCCCTCGCGCGCGTGGATCTGCTCGGGGCGCCAGCCGAGCAGGTCCGCGTAGAAGGCACGCGCGCTCGGCAGGTCGCCGGTGTGGAGCTCCAGGTGCACCACCGGGTGTCCGCTGGATGACTTCATCGTCGTTTGGCGCATAGACCCGGCCCGGGCCCGAAACTCATCGCGCCGATGAGTAACGGCCGTTCGGGGTGTCTAACCTCGCGGGTCATGGCTACCCGCTCCACAAGCTCGGCGATGCAGGAGAAGGAGCTGCTCGAGGCGGCTCGCGGCGGCGACGAGGGAGCATTCGCGCGCCTCGTGGAGCCCTTCCGCGGGGAGCTTCACGCGCACTGCTACCGGATGGTCGGCTCGGTGCACGACGCCGAGGACGCCCTGCAGGAGGCCATGCTGCGCGCCTGGCGCGCGCTCTCGAAGTTCGAGGGCAGGAGCTCGCTGCGGTCCTGGCTCTACACGATCGCCACCAACACCTGCCTGAACCTCATCGCCCGCCGGCCGAAGCGCGTGCTGCCGCTCGACTACGGGCCCTCCTTCGACCCGCACGACCAGGGCATCGGCATGCCGCCGGTGGAGGCCACCTGGGTGGAGCCGTACCCCGACCAGGGGCTGGGCCTCGAGGACCGCTACGCGGCGCCGGAGGCCCGCTACGAGCTGCAGGAGAGCGTCGAGCTGGCGTTCGTGGCCGCGCTCCAGCACCTGCCGGCGAACCAGCGCGCCGCCCTGATCCTCCGCGAGGTGCTCGGGTTCTCGGCGCAGGAGACGGCCGACGCGCTCGAGACCACCGTCGCCTCCGTGAACAGCGCCCTGCAGCGGGCGCGCAAGACGGTCGACGAGAAGCTGCCCGACCAGAGCCAGCAGGAGTGCCTGCGCACGCTCGGGGACGACGGGGTCCGTGACGTCGTGCAGGGCTACATGGAGGCGATGGCGCAGGGAGACGTGAACAAGGTTGTCTCGCTGCTGGCCGAGGACGCCGCCTGGTCGATGCCGCCTCTGGCCGCCTGGTTCACCGGCCGTGAGGAGCTCGAGGGCTTCCTGAACTACGGCCCGCTCTCCGGCGACTGGCGCTGGCGCCACCGTCCGACGTGGGCAAACGGGCAGCCGGCGGTCGGCTCGTACTGCTGGCACCCTGGCGAGGGGGCCTACCTGCCGTTCGCGCTCGACGTGCTGGCCGTGGAGGGCGACCGCATCAAGGAGATCACCTCCTTCATCTGCCGCTCGACCAGCGGCGAGAATGCCGACTACTACGTGCGCTGGCCCGAGCAGCCGGTCGATCTCGACTGGGTCGAGGCGTTCTTCGGCCGCTTCGGCCTGCCGGGAAGGCTGGACGACTGATGTTCGCGGACACCAAGGCCTACAGCGGCTTCGCCGTCGATGACTTCGAGAGGGCGCGGGAGTTCTACGGCGAGACGCTGGGCCTACCGATCACTGTCGTGGACGAGGGGAACCTGATGACGCTGACCCTCGCGGGCGGCCGCGACACGCTCGTCTACATGAGCCCCAGCTTCAGCCCGGGCAGCTACACGATTCTCAACTTCGAGGTCGACGACATCGGCGCGGCGGTGGACGAGCTCGCCTCGCGCGGTGTCGACTTCGAGCGCTACGAGGGGATGGAGCAGGACGGGCGGGGCATCTCCCATATCGGGCCTGACATCGCCTGGTTCAAGGACCCGGCCGGGAACATCCTCTCGGTCATCCAGGCTTCGTAGGGCCTCCGCCGGCCGGCGGATCAGACCCCGAAGCCTCGCCCGGCTCCCCCTGACGGCGCGGCTTGGCCATCGCACGCTCGATGTCTTGCGCGCGATGCTCATCGAGCATCGCGCGCAGGCGCTGAATCGCGACCGGCGCTCGCCGATCCAGCCCCCACACGTCGCGCTTGAACAGCGCGATCAGTCGCATAGGCGTGGTCGCCACAACCGAGGCCGTGCGCAGGCCGCTTTCCACCACCTCCGGGGGCTCGAACTGGTCAGGCGGGGAGCTAAGGACGGCTATTTCGCCTATGAGGTCACCGGCCCCGATCGTTCGTACCGTCGCGCCCTCTATGACGACATCGGCGGTTCCGCTCTCGACGGCGAACAGCGACTCACCGAGGTGCCCCTCGGCGGTGAGCGCCTGCCCAGAAGCGACCTCGACCTCGGACGCCACGCCGGCGATGGCGGCAATCTCGTCTTCCGGCAAGTCGGCGAAGAGAGGAATCGCAGCAACCCGCGAGCGCTCCATCTGTGCAACCTACACCACCGGCCCATGCCGGCTACCGGTCGAGGAAGCCGCCGGGGACGGCCGGGCTGCGCTACAAAGGACGGCATGTCCGAGGAGAAAATCGTCGAGGTCGTCAACGAGGCGCTCGCCGCCGCCGGAGTCGAGGACACGGTGATCGCCGCGGGAGAGTTCTATCCGCGCGGCCATACGGGCGCGGGGTTCGCGGGGGGCCTGATCGGGGGTGACATCGGTGACGCGATCGGCTCGGCGGCGGGCGGCATCGGGACGGCCGGCGGCTACCTGGCGGGCGCGCGAGCTCACGACGCGGCCACCGGCCTGCCCGACCGGATGGTCGTGGGCGCGTCGGAGACGACGGTCTACGGATTCGCGGGCAACCGCGCTCACCCAAAGGCTCTCGCCTTCCGCGTGCCGCGCGAGGGGCTCGAGGCGAAGGTCCACCAGCGCGTGAACGTGCGCGTGCTGGAGCTGATCGATACGGAGAGCGGATCGCGCATCGAGCTCGAGGGCATGCGCCTGCCGATCACGCACTCGAAGGACGTGATCCAGGAGCTCACCTAGCCGCAGCGCGCCCGGCAGGATTCGAACCTGCGGCTTCTGCCTCCGGAGGGCAGCGCTCTATCCACTGAGCTACGGGCGCGGGTGCGGTTGAGTGTAGTCCCGGCATGCTGATCGCCGTCATCTCCGACACGCACATGCCCCGCGGCGGGCGGCGGCTCCCGCATGCGTGCGTCGAGCGGATCGCGGCGGCCGACCTGCTGCTCCACGCGGGGGACCTCGTGACCGTCGAGGTGCTGCGCGAGCTGGAGGCGATCGGCCCGCCGGTCGCCGCAGTGCACGGCAACATGGACACGGCCGAGCTGCGCAGGCTGCTTCCGGCCGAGCGCGTGGTCGAGGCCAATGGCGCCCGGATCGCCATGGTCCACGACGCCGGCCCACGCGCCGGCCGCCTCGAGCGGATGCGGCGCCGGTTCGAGGACCGAGCGGACGCCCTGGTCTTCGGCCACTCCCACCTGCCCCTCCACGGCCGAGCCGCGGACGGCTTCCAGATCTTCAACCCGGGCAGCCCCACGGAGCGCCGGCGCGCCCCGACGCACACCATGGGAATGGCCCGCGCCGAGGCCGGCACGCTCGAGTTCGAACTCGTCGAGCTGATACCGTATACGGCATCATGACTCCCGCAGAGCTGGTCCGCAGCACACGCGAGCGCAAGGGCCTCACCCAGCGTCGTCTGGCCCTGCGCGCGGGCACGAGCCAGAGCGCGATCGCCCGCATCGAGCGCGGTGACGAGGAGGTCACCTGGCCCCGGCTGCGCGCGCTGATGATCGCGATGGGGGAGGAGCCCGAGCTTTCATCGCGGCCGGTGCCGAGCCGCTACGACGCAGCCGACCTGGTTGCCCAGCGCGGCACGTCTCCCACGGCTCGCCTCGAAGGCGGCCTGGCCTTCGACAAGCTCCTAAGCGAGCTGGCCGCGGCCGCGCCGCGGAGAACCCGTGGCCGCGCCGCCTGAAGTCCCGTTCGACCCGCGTCAGATCCTCATCACCCTGGTCGACCACGGCGTCGACTTCGTCGTCGTGGGAGGCGTCGCGGTCCAGGCGCATGGCCACGGACGCGGCACCCGGGACCTCGACGTCATCCCGCGCCCGGACCTGTTGAACCTGAGCAGAATGGGAGAATTGCTCGCCGCACTCGGGGCCCGTCTGCTGCGCACGAACAGGCCCGTCGACGTGACCGATCCCCAGCTGCTGAAGCGCGCGGCGCTGGTGCCGCTCATGACGGTTTACGGCCGGCTCGACCTCCTCAACCTCTCGTTTACGAGCGGCGCTCCGCGATCCTACGATGAGCTCCGCGAGCGGGCCTTCGAGGCGCACATCGACGGCCGGACGGTGCCAGTCTCCGGGCTCGACGACCTCATTCGCATGAAGCGCGCCGCCGGCCGAGACGTCGACCTCGAGGACATCGGCGCCCTCACGCGAGACGACGAACAACTCGAGCGCGAGGCGCGCGAGTCAACATAGGCGGCATGGACCTCGACGTCCTCTTCGTGGGAACCGCCGGCTCCGCGCCGTCGGCCCGGCGCGGCCTGCCCGCCATCGTCGTCCGGCGCGGGGGCGAGCGGCTGCTGTTCGACTGTGGCGAGGGCACGCAGCGGCAGCTGATGCGCTCGATCGGGCTGCTCGACTTCGAGGAGATCTTTCTCACCCACTACCACGCCGATCACGTGCTCGGGCTCCCCGGGATGCTCAAGTCGTTCGCCCTGCGCCAGCGCGAGCGGCCCCTCACGATCTACGGGCCGCCCGGACTCGCCTCGTTCTGGCGCCTGATCGACCCGATTGTCGGCCGTCTGCCGTTCAAGATCACGCTCCAGACCATCGCCCCGAACGACGAGCTCCAGCGCGACGGCTACCGGCTCGCGGCCTACGAGGTCGACCACCGCGGCCTCGCGCTCGGCTACGCGATCGTCGAGAGCCCGCGCCCCGGTGTGTTCGACCCCGATCGCGCCCAGAGCCTCGGCGTCACGCCCGGCCCCGACTTCGGCCGGCTACAGCGCGGCGAGACCGTGGACGGCGTCCGGCCCGACCAGGTGATGGGCGAGCCGCGCCGCGGCCGCAGGCTCGTGCTCGCCGGCGACACGGTGCCCTGCGAGATGACGCGCCTCGTGGCCTATGAGGCGGATCTGCTCGTGCACGAGGCCACCCTGCTCGAGGACGAGGCGCAGCGCGCGTGGGAGACCCGCCACTCCACGGCGCTCGGCGCCGCCGAGCTGGCCGCCGCCGCCCACGTCACGATGCTGGCGCTCACGCACGTGTCGCCCCGCTACGCCGGGCGCGAGCTGGAGGAGGAGGCCCGGCCCGCGTTCGAGAACACCGTGGTGCCGCGCGACTTCGACCGCATCGAGCTTCCCTTCCCCGAGCGGGGCGAGCCGCAGCTCGTGAAGGCCTCGGAGCGCCCCCCGGAGCGGGTGGAGAGCGCCGCGCCCGACCCGGTGCCGTAGCTCAGCCCACGGGCGCCATCGGCCCGCACGACTCGATGTCGCGCAGCAGCTGCTCGGCGCGGTCCGGGCCCCAGCGGCCCGTCCCCACCAGGTCGCCGGCCAGGTCGCCGACCCGTGTGAGGCCGTCGCGGGCCTCGTCGCTCCAGGCGCGCTCGTCGCAGAACAGCAGGGCGTCGGCCGCCTCCCTGACGAGCGCGCATTCGGCCGGCGTGAGAGCGTCGGGGCCGTCGTCCTTGACAGTCCGCATCAACCGACCGTACGCCTTTGCGCGCTCGGAGGTCACCGTGGGCCCAGGGTAGCGGTGGCCGGGCCCCGCGTCCCGGGCGGACAGAGATCGTCCCAAGCGAGTGCTAAGTTCCGTGGCAGGTTCCTTTAACCCGGTCCGGTGAGGCCAGGAAGGGGCAGGACTTGAGCGAGAAGACGGTCCTCGATCGCGAGGACGTGCGGCGGACGCTGGTGCGGATCGCCCACGAGATCGTCGAGAAGACGGCCGGCTCGCCGTCTCCCACCCGCCTCGCGGTCGTCGGAATCCACCGCCGCGGCGCCGTGCTGGCCGCCCGCCTGCGCGGGCTTGTGGCAGAGCTAGTCGGCGAGCCGGTGCCGCTCGGCGACATCGACATCAGCTTCTACCGCGACGACCTCGCGCGCCGCGACCCCACCGCCCAGCCCGTCGTGCACGCCTCGCACATCGACTTCCCGGTGGAGGACACCACGATCGTGCTGGTGGACGACGTGCTCTACACGGGCCGCACGGTCCGCGCCGCGATCGACGCCCTGTTCGACTACGGCCGGCCCGAGCGGGTGCAGCTCGCCGTGCTCGCCGACCGCGGCCACCGCGAGCTGCCCTTCCGGCCCGACTACGTCGGCAAGAACCTGCCCACCGCGCGCGGCGAGCGCGTGAACGTTCGAGTGGAGGAGATCGACGGCGTCGACGAGGTCGCGATCGCCGAAGGAGTGCCCGCATGATGCGCCACCTGCTGTCGGTCGACGACCTCACCCGCGCGGACATCGAGCGCATCCTCGGCCGCGCCGCGAGCTTCGCCGAGGTCTCCGGCCGCGAGATCAAGAAGGTCCCCACACTGCGGGGCCGCACCGTGATCAACCTCTTCTACGAGGCCTCAACTCGCACCAGCTCGAGCTTCGAGCTCGCCGCCAAGCGCCTGAGCGCCGACCTGGTGTCGGTCAAGTCGAGCGGCTCCGCGGTCGACAAGGGCGAGTCGCTGAAGGACACGGTCCAGACGCTGTCCGCCTACGACCCCGCGGCGATCGTCATCCGCTCGCCGCACGCGGGGGCCGCCGCACTCGTCGCCCGCTGGAGCCGGGCGGCGGTGATCAACGCCGGCGACGGCAAGCACGAGCACCCGACCCAGGCGCTGCTGGATCTCTACACGCTCAAGCGGCGCGTGGGCGCGCTCGAAGGGCTGCGCGTCTGGATCGTCGGCGACGTGCTGCACAGCCGCGTGGCCCGCTCGGGGATCCTGGCCTTCTCTCGAATGGGCTGCGAGGTCACGGTGTGCGGGCCGCCCACGCTCGTCCCGCGCGGGATCGAGTCCCTCGGGTGCGAGGTGCGGACCACGCTCGACGAGCTCGGCACCGCCGACGTGGTCTACGCGCTGCGCATGCAGCGCGAGCGGATGACCGGGTCGTACGTCCCGTCGCTGCGCGAGTACGCCGCCCGGTACCAGATCGACGGCCGGCGGCTCGGCGCCAATCAGCTGCTGATGCACCCCGGGCCCGTAAACCGGGGCGTCGAGCTGGCGTCGGAGGTGATCGACTCGCCCCAGGCCCTGATCGTGGAGCAGGTGGAGTCCGGCGTGGTGGTGCGGATGGCGGTGCTCTACGAGCTGCTCGCCGGGCGCGGCGCCCCGGCCGGCGTGCCGGCCCGCCCGGCGACGGAGCCCCAGCCGGCGTGAACAGGGTGGACGCGTCAGGCCGCCGCGAGGTCGAGCTGGACCGCGCACCCGTCCGGCCCGCCACCGTGCTGATCCGCGGCGCCCGGCTGCTCGACCGGCGCGCCGGGCTCGACGGCCGCGCCGACCTGCTGATCCGGGACGGGCAGATCGCCGAGCTGGGCGACTCGCTCGCCGCGCCGGAGGGCGCCGAGACGATCGACGCCGAGGGCTTGCACGCCTTCCCCGGCTTCGTCGACCCGCACGTGCACCTGCGCACGCCCGGCCGGGAGGACGAGGAGGACCTCGACTCGGGCACCCGCGCGGCCGCGGCCGGTGGCTACTGCGCGATCCTCGCCCAGCCCAATACCGAGCCGGTCGTGGACTCGGCCCCGGTGCTGCGCTCGCTGCGCGAGCGGGCGCGGGCCGAGGCGCGGATCCCGAGCGGCTTCCTGGCCGCGATCACGGTGGGGCAGCGCGGCGAGCGGCTGACCGAGATGGCCGAGCTGGCCGACGCGGGGGCGGTCGGCTTCACCGACGACGGCCTGCCGGTCCGCTCCGCGGGCGTGATGCGCCAGGCGCTCCAGTATCAGCGTCTCGCCGGCCGGCCGCTGGCTCTGCACGAGGAGGATCCGTCGCTGTCGGGGGACGGCGTGATGCACGAGGGCGAGGTGTCGGCGCTGCTCGGGCTGGCCGGGATCCCGTCGGTGTCGGAGTCCGTGCTGGCGGCGCGCGACTGCTCGCTGGCGGCCTACGAGGGCGGCCGCATCCACGTGCAGCACGTCTCGGCGCGCGAGACGATCGAGGTCATCGAACGGGCGAAGGCGGCCGGCACCCAAGTGACCTGCGAGGCCACTCCCCACCACCTGGTCCTGACCGACGACGCGGTCCGCGGGCTCGACACCAACCTCAAGATGAACCCGCCGTTGCGCGGCGAGTCCGACCGCGCGGCGCTCATCGAGGCGCTCCGCTCCGGCGCGATCGACTGCGTGGCCACCGACCACGCACCGCATGCGCGCGAGGAGAAGGAGCAGCCGTTCGAGCTGGCGCCCATGGGGGTCACGGGGCTCGAGACCGCCTTCGCCGCGCTGCACACCGAACTCGTGCTGCCCGGCCTGATCGACCTCCGCGTGCTGGTGGAGCGGATGACCGCGGGCGGCGGGCTCTTCGGGCTGCCTCTGCCGCGCATCGAGGTCGGAGCGCCCGCAAACCTCTGCCTGGCCGACCTCGACGCCGAGTGGGAGGTGGGCGAGTCCGGCTACGAGAGCCGCTCCGCCAACTGCGCGTTCGCGGGCAGGCGCCTCACCGGCAGGGTGCGAATCACGATCGCCGCGGGCGCGGTCGCTTATCGCGAGCGGACATTCGCCCTGGGGGCGGTGGCGTAGTGGCCTACCTGCTGCTCGAGGACGGCTCGCGCTTCGACGGCGAGGCCGCCGGGGGGCCCGCCGCGGCCCTCGGCGAGGTCGTCTTCAACACGGCCATGTCCGGCTACCAGGAGGCGGTCACCGATCCGAGCTACGCCGGCCAGATCATCGTCTTCACCTACCCCCTGATCGGCAACTACGGCGTCTCGAGCACGCACATGGAGTCGGATCGAGTCCACGCCCGCGCGGTGATCATGCGCGAGGGGGTGGACCGCGAGGACGCGCCGCACGCCGAGGGCGGCTGGCTTACGTGGCTCCGCGACCGCGGCGTGCCGGCCCTCACCGGCGTGGACACGCGCGCGCTGGTGCGGCACATCCGCGACAAGGGGGCCATGCGGGGCGGGGTGTTCGGCGAGGAGATCCCGGAGGCCGACGCGCGCGAGCGGGTGCTGGCCCAGCCGTCGATGACGGGCCTCGACCTGGCACGCGAGGTCTCCCCCTCGGAGCCCGTCGTCCTCGAGGGCCCGGGCCCGCGCGTGATCGCCATCGACACCGGCATCAAGAGCTCGATCGTGCGCAACCTGCGCGACAGGGGCGTGCACCTGGAGCTGCACCCGTGCCATGCCGGCGCGGACGAGCTGCTCGCCCGCGACCCCGACGCCGTCTTCCTCGCGAACGGCCCGGGCGATCCGGCCGCGCTCGACTACGTGGTCGACACCGTGCGCGGGGTGGTGGGCGAGGTGCCGGTTTGGGGCATCTGCCTCGGCCACCAGCTGCTCTGCCGGGCCGTCGGCCTCGAGACCTTCAAGCTGCCGTTCGGCCACCGCGGCGCCAACCACCCGGTGAAGGACCTGGGGACGGGCAAGATCGAGATCACCTCGCAGAACCACGGCTTCGCGGTGGTCGGGCCGGGCGGCGAGCAGACGATCGACACCGACGAGCCCGTGCGATGGGAGACCGACTTCGGCGCCGCGGAGCTCCAGCAGCTCAACCTCTACGACCGGACCGTGGAGGGCCTGGTGCTCCGCGACGTCCCGGCTTCGACGGTCCAGTACCACCCCGAGGCGGGGCCCGGCCCGCACGACGCCCTTCATCTGTTCGACCGCTTCCTCGAGGCGGTCGGATGACGCTGCAAACCATCACCATGCCGCGTCCTCGGCCCTCGGCATGCCCAGCATGCCTTCGGGCCTGCGTCCTTGCCTGGCTCGGTTTTCGCGCCCCCGACTCGCCTCGAATGGAGCGACTCGTTGCCGCGTAGGGACGACATCGAGAAGATCCTCGTGATCGGCTCCGGCCCGATCGTGATCGGCCAGGCGGCGGAGTTCGACTACTCAGGCGCGCAGGCCTGCAAGGTGCTGCTCGAGGAGGGCTACCAGGTGGTCCTCGTCAACTCGAACCCGGCCACGATCATGACCGACCCCGAGTTTGCCACCGCCACGTACATCGAGCCGCTGCTGCCGGCGCCGGTGGCCAAGGTGATCGAACGGGAGAGGCCCGACGCGATGCTGCCCACGCTGGGCGGGGGCACCGCGCTCGACCTCGCCCGCCGGCTCTCCGAGGACGGCACGCTGGCGAAGCACCGCGTGGAGCTGATCGGAGCGGACTACGACGCGATCCGCCGCGCGGAGGACCGCGACCTGTTCCGCGCCACGATGGAGCGCGCCGGCCTGCGCGTGCCGCGCAGCGCCGCCGTCAAGTCGATGCGGGAGGCCGACCGCGCGCTGCCCGAGGTGGGCCTGCCGGCGATCGTGCGGCCGGGCTTCACGATGGGGGGCGCCGGCGGCGGCATCGCCCGTACCGAGGCCGAGTACCGCCAGGTGGTGGCCGAGGGCCTCGCCGCGTCGCCGATCGGCCAGGTGCTGGTGGAGGAGTCGGTGATCGGCTGGGGCGAGTTCGAGCTCGAGGTGATGCGCGACGCGAACGACAACGTCGTGATCGTCTGCTCGATCGAGAACGTGGACCCGATGGGCGTGCACACCGGCGACAGCGTCACGGTGGCGCCGCAGCAGACCCTGACCGACCGCCAGTACCAGAAGCTGCGCGACCAGGCGATCGCGGTGATCCGCGCGGTCGGCGTCGAGACGGGCGGCTCGAACATCCAGTTTGCGGTCAACCCCGAGACCGGCGAGATCGTCGTGATCGAGATGAACCCGCGCGTGTCGCGCAGCTCGGCCCTGGCGTCGAAGGCCACCGGCTTCCCGATCGCCAAGATCGCCGCGCGGCTGGCGGTGGGCTACGCGCTCGAGGAGATCGACAACGACATCACGCGCAAGACCCCGGCCTCCTTCGAGCCGACGATCGACTACGTGGTGGTCAAGTGGCCGCGCTTCGCGTTCGAGAAGTTCCCCGGCGCCGACGGCGCGCTTCACACATCGATGCAGTCCGTGGGCGAGGCGATGGCGATCGGCCGCACCTTCAAGCAGGCGTTCGTGAAGGCGATGCGCTCACGCGAGCTCGACGTCACGCTGCCCCCGCCGGCCGACCTGCTCGATCGGCTCGAGACCCCGTCACACGACCGCTACGAGCTGCTCGTCGAGGCCGTCCGGCAGGGGCATCCCGAGGAGGAGCTGTGCCGGCGCACCGGGATCGATCCCTGGTTCATGGCCGAGATCGCCGCGCTCGCTCGCGGCGAGGACCCCGAGGCCGGGCTCGAGCGAAGCTTCAAGGCGGTCGACACCTGTGCCGCCGAGTTCGAGGCCGAGACGCCCTACTACTACTCGGGCTGGGAGCGCCGAGCGGCCCACGAGGTGCGGCGGGGCGACCGCTCGAGCGTGGTCATCCTCGGCAGCGGGCCGAACCGGATCGGGCAGGGGATCGAGTTCGACTACTGCTGCGTGCACGCGGCGATGACCGTGCGCGAGTCGGGCCGCGACGCGGTGATGGTGAACTGCAACCCGGAGACCGTCTCGACCGACTACGACACCTCCGACCGGCTCTACTTCGAGCCGCTCACGCTCGAGGACGTGCTCGGCGTGGTCGAGATCGAGCGTCCGGAGGGAGTGATCGTCCAGTTCGGCGGCCAGACGCCGCTGAAGCTGGCGCACGGCCTGGCCGAGGCTGGCGTGCCGCTGCTCGGCACGCCGGTGGAGTCGATCCACCTCGCCGAGGACCGGCCGAGCTTCGGGGCGCTGCTCGCCGAGGTGGGCCTGAAGAGCCCGCCCTACGCCACCGCCTCCTCGTCCGAGGAGGCGCTCGACGCGGCTGACTCGGTCGGCTACCCGCTGCTGGTGCGGCCGAGCTACGTGCTCGGCGGGCGGGCGATGGAGATCTGCTACTCGCGGGACGCGCTCGCCGGCTACCTGCGCCGCACAAACGGCTCGGCCGGGGGCGCCGGGCGCCAGATCTTCCTCGACCGCTTCCTCGAGAACGCCATCGAGGTGGACGTCGACGCGCTGTGCGACGGCAGCGAGGTCCGGATCGGGGCGATCATGCAGCACGTGGAGGAGGCCGGCGTGCACTCGGGCGACTCGGCCTGCGTGATCCCCGCGATGTCGCTCGGCCTCGAGATGCTCGAGCAGGTGGAGCGGGCCACCGCGGCGATCGCGCTGCGGCTGGGCGTGGTCGGCCTGATCAACATCCAGTTCGCCGTCTACGGCGACGAGGAGCTGTACGTGATCGAGGCGAACCCGCGCGCCTCGCGGACGGTGCCGTTCGTGTCGAAGGCGATCGGGGTGCCGCTGGCCAAGCTGGCCTGCAGGCTGATGCTGGGCGAGAGCCTCGCCGACGTGGGCTTCCACGGCGCGCCGGCCCCGCGGCACGTCTCGGTGAAGGAGGCCGTGCTTCCGTTCGGGCGATTCCCGCGGGCCGACGCGCTCCTGGGGCCGGAGATGAAGTCCACCGGCGAGGTGATGGGCGTGGCGGCCGACTACCCCGCGGCCTTCGGCAAGGCCCAGGCCGCCGCCGGCGCCGAGCTGCCGCAGTCCGGCGCGGTGTTCATCAGCGTCACCGACCTCGACAAGTCGGCCGCCACCCAGCTCGCGGCGAGCTTCCACGACATGGGGTTCCGGGTGCTGGCCACCGGCGGCACCGCCCAGGCGATCCGGCGCATGGGCGTGCCGGTCGAGCGGATCAAGAAGCTCTCGGAGGGGTCGCCGAACGTGGTCGAGCGGATCGAGTCCGGCGACGTGGACCTCGTGATCAACACGCCCACCGGCTCCGGCGCGCGCGCCGACGGCTACGAGATCCGCCGCGCCGCGGTGGGGCGCGGCGTGCCGTGCATCACCACGATGTCGGGCGCCAGTGCGGCCCAGCGCGCGATCCGGGCGAGCCGCAGCGGCGAGACCGAGGTGATCTCGCTGCAGGAGCTGCACGCCGACAGCGCCGCCATGCTCGATCGTGAGCGCAGCACCGCGCACTGAGCCGCGCACGCTGGCGCCGCCGGAGCGCCGGACCGCGCACGTGACCGCGGTCGAGCGCCTGGGCGCGTACTCCCTGATCACGGCGCTGGACGCCGGCGGGCCGCCGGATCCGCGGCCGGGCCAGTTCTACATGCTCGCCGCAGCCGAGCGGTGGGGTGGGGGAGCGGACGAGCGCCCCTACCTGCCCCGCGCTTTCTCTCACGCGCGGGCGCGCGAGGGGCGCCTGTCCTTCCTCCTGGAGGCGGTCGGCCCGGGAACCGAGCGCCTGGCGGAGCTCCGGGAGGGCGCGGGGTTACATCTGGTGGGCCCCCTGGGGGTCGGCTGGCGCCCGCCGGAGCCGGACACCCGGCCGGTGCTGGTCGGCGGCGGGATCGGGGCCGCCCCGCTGCTGTGCCTCCAGGACGAGCTGAGGGCGCCGGCCGGTGCGCTCGGCGTGGCCCCGCCGGGGAACGCCGTCGCCCTATTGCTCGGCTTTCGCTCGGCGGCACACGCGCAGTCGGCGGCGCTCTTCGCGGGCGAGGTGGCGCTCGCCACCGACGACGGCTCCGTGGGCCATCGCGGACTCGTCACCGACCTCCTCGAAGAGGAGCTCGACCACGATTCCGCTGCCACGGTCTTCGCCTGCGGCCCGCCCGCGATGCTCGAGGCGGTGCGGGCGCTCTGCGCCCGGCGCGGCGTGCCCGCTCAGCTGGCGCTCGAGTCGGGCATGGCCTGCGGCTTCGGCGCCTGTTTCGGCTGCGTCGTGCCCACGAAGGCGGGTTACGTGCGCCTCTGCGTGGACGGGCCCGTGATCGACGCCGACGCGCTGGAATCGGCCCTCTTTCCGGGGGCGGGCCATTGACCGCGGCGAACGGCGCCTCGCCGGGCCCCGGCGGCCCGCTCGACCTCTGCGGCGTCCCCTTGGCCGGCCCTGTCCTGAACGGCTCCGGCACCTTCGACGCCATCGCCGCCCGGCGCGCCTTCGGCGACGCCCTGTTCGAGCGCTTCCCGTTCGATGCCTTCGTCTCGAAGACGATCACGCTCGAGCCGCGTCAGGGCAACCCGCCGCCGCGCCTGTGGGAGACCCCGGCGGGGCTGATCAACTCGATCGGGCTCCCCAACAAGGGCCTGGAGGGGTTCCTCGCGTCCGATCTGCCCGAGCTCGCCGAGCTCCCGGTGCCCCTGATCGTCTCCGTGATGGGCTTCAGCCGCGACGAGCTCGCCACGCTCGTGGAGCGCGTCGGGGAACGCGACGAGGTGGCGCTGATCGAGCTGAACGTGTCGTGCCCGAACGTCGAGACGGGGTTGGTGATGGGGGCCGACCCGGCCGAGACTGCGCGGGCCGTGGCCGCGGTGCGCCCGCTGACCGAGAAGCCGCTGATCGTCAAGCTCACGCCCAACGCGGACGAGCCGGCCGCCGTCGCGCGCGCCGCCGAGGAGGCAGGTGCGGACGCCGTCTCGCTGATCAACACCCTGAAGGGCATGGCGCTCGATCCGCGCACCTCCCGGCCATGGCTCGGTGGCACCACCGGCGGCGTGTCGGGTCCCGCGGTCCGCGCCGTCGCCCTCGAGCAGCTCGCCACGGTCGCGCGCGCGGTCGGGATCCCCCCGATCGGCATGGGAGGCATCGCCTCGGGCCGTCACGCGGCCGATTTCCTCGCCGCGGGAGCCGTCTGCGTGGCCGTGGGCACCGAGAGCTTCCGCGACCCCGCCGCCGGTCGCCGCATCGCGGCCGAGCTTCGCGCCTGAGGCCAGGGCTGCCGACCCAGATCGACTACAGCCCATACCCGTTCGGGGGACACTACAGCCTATTTTTCTCGGAAGGTGCGGGGTGTTCGTGTGGTTGCGATGAGAGCGCCCCGTTGGGCCTCGCGAAAACCCCTGCAAACGATGCTAATACGCTCAACTTACCCGAACCAGCCTCAAGCTCAGCTTGACGTCGAGCTGAATTCGCCTTTTTTTTGCGTCTGGGGCGTGGACTCGCGCTGCGCAGCGTGTACTATCGCCGCCCATGCCGGCCGCCCCTCAGTCCCCCGCCAAGTCTCAATCGGCGGGGCTAGCACCCGAGCGTTCCCTGACCCAGCGCATGGACGCCCTCAAGCGCGCCAACGAGATCCGGACCCAGCGCGCGCAGCTGAAGCGAAACCTGAAAGCGGGCCGCGAGCAGATCCACGGGCTGCTGCTGAAGCCGCCCGATTACCTCCTCACTGCGAAGGTGTTCGACCTGCTGCTCGCCGTCCCCAAGTACGGCCGCGTGAAGGTGAATCGCATCCTGACTCACTGCCGCATCTCGCCCAGCAAGACGATCGGCGGGCTGTCCGAGCGCCAGCGCGACGAGCTCGTCCGCTTTTTGCGCCGATAGCCTCGATTCTGGTAATCACCGGCCCCTCCGGGGTGGGCAAGGGGACGCTGATAAGGGGACTGCTCGAGCGGGCGCCGGGGCTGCAGCTGGCGGTCTCGGCCACCACCCGGGCGCCCCGCGAGGGGGAGGTGAACGGGGTGGACTATCACTTTCTGAGCGAGGAGGACTTCGATCGCCGCGTCGGGCGCGGGGAGTTCCTCGAGCACGCCGAGTACGCCGGAAACCGCTATGGGACGCTGAAGAGCGAGCTCGAGCGGCCCGCCCAGGGCGTCGTACTGGAGATCGACGTGCAGGGCGCCCGGCAGGTGCGCGAGCGGCTGCCCGAGGCGGTGCAGATCTTCATCGAGCCGCCCTCGTTCGACGATCTCCAACGTCGGCTCGCGGCGCGGGCCTCCGACCGGCCCGACGTGATCGAGCGGCGCCTGGCCGCCGCCCGGGACGAGCTGAGCGCGGCCGGTGAGTTCGACCACCGGGTCGTGAACGACGATCTGGAGCGCGCCCTGAATGAGCTCGCCCGGCTTGCCGCTACCATGTCTGCTCCGTGATCAAGCCTCGCCTCGACAAGCTGCTCGACCAGGTGGACTCACACTACGCCTGCGTCCTCGTCGCCGCCAAGCGGGCCCGGCAGATCAACTCCTACTACCACAACCTCGGCGAGGGGACCTTCGACGAGTACCCGCCCCCGATGGTGGAGACGGGCTCCAAGAACTACCTGAAGATCTCCCTGGAGGAGATCGCCGCCGGGAAGATCAAGTACCGCTACCGCTAGCGAGGCGGTCAGCGTGGCCCGAATCCTGCTCGGCGTATCCGGCGGGATCGCCGCCTACAAGGCAGTGGAGCTGGTCCGCCTGGCCACGAAGGCCGGCCACGCCGTGCGTGTGGTGCAGACCCGCGACAGCCTCGAGTTCGTCGGTCGCGCGACGTTCGAGGGGATCACCGGCGCGCCGGTGCTGGTCGACGAGTTCGAGCCCGATCCGGCCCGCGGGGCCTTCCCCGGCGACCCGGCCCCGGGCCACGACCCCATCTCCCACCTGGAGCTCGTCTCCCGCGCGGACGTTTTCTGTGTGGCCCCGGCCTCCGCGAACACGCTCGCGAAGCTGGCTCACGGCCTGGCGGACAACCTGCTGACGAGCGCCGCGCTGGCGAGCGTGGCGCCGCTGGTGCTGGCCCCCGCGATGAACAACCGCATGTGGGAGCACCCGGCCACGCGCGCCAACCTGGACACGCTGCGCGGCCGGGGCGCCCAGCTGGTGGGCCCTGGCGCCGGCTCGCTCGCCTCCAAAGGCGAGTCGGGGGTCGGGCGGCTGGCCGAGCCGGCCGAGATTCTCGCGGCGATCGAGGCGACGCTCACCGTGGGCGGCCCGCTCGACGGCCTCCGGGTGCTCGTCACGGCCGGCGGCACTCGCGAGCCGATCGACTCGGTGCGCTACGTCGGCAACCGCTCGTCGGGCCGGATGGGCGTGGCGCTGGCGGAGGAGGCGGCGCGGCGCGGCGCCGAGGTGACGCTCGTCGCCGCGAACCTGAGCCTGCCCGCGCCCACGGGCGTCTCGGTGGTGGCGGTGGAGACCGCCGCCGAGCTGCTGGAGAGCACTCGCGCTGCGTTCGCCGAGGCCGACGTGCTGTTGATGGCCGCCGCCGTCGCCGACTTCCGGCCCGCGCAGGCCCTCGACGAGAAGATCGTCAAGACCGGCCGCGACGGGCTGGCGCTCGAGCTGGAGCCGACCGAGGACGTGCTGGCCACGCTGGCCGCGGCCCGCAACGACCGGCAGACGCTGATCGGGTTCGCCGCCGAGCACGGCGAGGGCGCGGTGGAGCGCGGCCGGGCGAAGCTCGCGCGGAAGGGGCTCGACGCGATCGTGGTCAACGACATCTCGCGCGCGGACATCGGCTTCGACACGCCCGACAACGAGGTCACGATCGTGACCCAGACGGCGGAGCGGCAGGTGCCGCTGGTCTCGAAGCGCGCCGTCGCGGCGGCCATCCTCGACGAGGTCGAGAGGCTCAGGTCCCCGGCCGGTGCGCCGGGTAACTTGGAGAGGGAACGATGAGCTCCGAGGGCGCATACGAGCTGTTTCGCAAGGGGAGCGAGCTGCTCGAGGCCGGCGACTTCATGGCCGCCACGATCCCACTGGAGCGCGCCCGTTCGCTCGAGCCGGACAAGAGCTCGATCCGCGAGGCGCTGGGGCGGGCCTACTTCCGCTCGGCGCGCTACGAGAAGGCGGCCGAGGAGTTCGCCGCCGTGGTGGAGCGCCACCCGGTGAACGACTACGCCCACTTCTGCCTGGGCCGCTCGCTCGCGAACACAGGCCGCACCGCCGAGGCGCGCCGCCACGCCGCCCTGGCGGCGCACATGCGCCCGGATCGCAAGGACTACCAGGCCTTCCGCGAGCGGCTGCGGGCCGCCTGAGGCCCGATCAGCCGCCGAGCGTCAGGCCGGCGGCCATCGCGTCCGGGTCGGCCACCGGCAGGCGCTGCGGACGGCCGCTCTGAAGCAGCGGACGGCCGCCGTCGATCGTTCCGGGGCGCCACCGGGCGCGCGTGACTCCCTCGGCGCTCAGGTCGGTTACGAGGATCCCGGTCGCGGCGGTGTCGCTCGAGTGGGCCCCGAAGACGAAGTTCCCGAGCGAGTAGGCCACCAGCGCGGCGCCCGCGCGGCGGATCGGCTGGAGCACGTGCGGGTGGGCGCCGATCACGAGCTGCGCGCCGGCGTCGGCGGCGACCCTCGCGAGCTCGGCCTGGTCGGCGGTCTCGTACGGCATCTTCTCGATGCCCCAGTGGAAGGTGGCCACCACCACGTCGGCGCGCTGGCGCGCGGCGCGCACCGCCTGCCCGACCGTCTCCGGCGTGGCCCACGCGACGCCCGGCCGTCCGGGCTCGGCCGCGAACTCCAGCGGGAGGATGTTCGAGAACCCCACGAACGCGACCCGGAGCCCGAGTCGCTCCACAACCTGGGGACGCAGCGCACGCTTCAGCCCCGCGCCCGCGCCGACCGCCCGGATCCCGAGCCGCTCCACTCCCCGCACGGTGTCGAGCATGGCGGTCGGGCCGTAGTCCCCGACGTGGTTGTTCGCCAGGTTCAGCACATCGATCCCGGAGTGGCGCCGGAGTCCGGCGAGCGCCGCGGGAGTGCCGCGGAAGTTGTACTGCTTGGGGAACGGCGTGCCGCGCTTGGATACGGGGCTCTCGAGGTTTCCGAAGGCGATGTCGGCGCGCCGCAGCGCACGGCCGGCGCTCTCCCACGGGTAGCTCGGGCCCTCGGCCTCGATCGCGGCGCCGGGAACGTCGCCGAGGTTGATGTCCCCGACCGACGCCAGCCGGAGCGGACGCACGGTCACCGCGGCGGGGGGTGAGGCGCCGCCTCCGGCGGCGCGGACCCGCACGCTCATCTGCCCCGGCTCGCCCGCCACGCGGCCCTCGACGAGGAAGCGGCCCTCTTCGTCAGCGCGTCCCTCGGCGGCCGCGTGCCAGCCCTCACCGGGCCGCCGCGTCTCCAGCACCAGCTCGCCCTCGGCGGGCGCGCCGTCGCCCGCGAGCTCGATCCGGCCGCCCGGCGCCACGACCGCCAGAGACGCCTCCGCCGAGAGGTCGCCGGCGGCGCCGGAGCCGGAGGTGAGCACCGAGGCGAGCTGCAGGAGCACGGCCAGCGTCACCAGCGAGATCGACACCACCGCCGCGGCAGGTCCGGGCCCGCGCAGCTCGCGCGGCGGGACCGGGAGCGTCGGTCGCGGGCGCGGTCGCGGCCTGGGGGGCGCGTAGGCGTACACCTCCACGTGCTCGGCCGCGCCCTCGAGCCCTTCTAGCTCGTCGCCCAGGTTCCACGCCGTGTCCGGGCCGGGCGAAGCCTGCGCCTGGACAGGCGGCTCGCGCCGGGCCGCCGGGGTCAGCGGGCCGGGGCGTGGGTTGCTTCCGTTCGCCTCGGGCTCGGTCGCCATGTTCCCTCCACGGCGCGCCGGCCGGCGGCGCGCGTCTCCACTGGTTCGCCGTCGCGCGGCGGCGTCCTGCGCGGGAGGGGATTTGGGCAGAGTACGTCGGCGTGCGAGCGCTGGTGCAGCGGGTGAGTGAGGCGTCGGTCGCCGTCGAGGGCGAGGAGATCGCGCGCATCGGGCAGGGCCTGGTGGTGCTGCTCGGCGTGCGTGACGGCGACGGCGCGGAGGAGGCCGACAGGCTCGCCGGCAAGCTGGAGCGCCTTCGGGTGTTCGAGGACGAGGAGGGGCGGATGAACCTGTCGGTGCGCGACGTGCACGGGGAGCTGCTGGTGGTCTCTCAGTTCACCCTGTACGGCGACGCCCGCAAGGGGAACCGCCCGAGCTTCGTGGACGCCGCGCCGCCCGACGTGGCCGAGCCGCTGTACGAGCGCGTGCGCTCGAGCCTCGGCGCACAGGGGGGCCGGTTCGGCGCCCGCATGCAGGTGGCGCTGGTGAACGACGGCCCGGTCACCCTGCTGCTGGAGGTCTAGCCTTCCCGATACCGCCGGCGCGCGGTCCGCTTCCCGCGAGACCGGTGCCGCGCGTCGCGTCTATACTCGACTTCACATCTTTCAGTCGTACGCCGTCCCGCGGGACGGCGCCTGAAGGTGGGCCTCGCGGTCCACCTTTTTTTCGGACTAAGGCCGGACACATGCAGACCAATCCCCTCCAGATCGACATCGAGCAGCGACTCGCCTCCGCCGAGCCGGAGGTCGAGCTGCTCGCGTGCGAGAAGGTCGGGAGCGAGCGGCTGCGCCTGTTCATCGACCACCCGAGCGGCGTCGACCTGGCTCTCTGCGAGCGGGTCACGTCGCACCTGCGCGACCTGCTCGTGGACTACGGGCTGGAGGTGTCCTCGCCCGGGCCCGAGCGGCCGCTCACCAAGCCGGACCATTTCCGGCGCTTCATCGGCAGGCGCGCGCGGGTGAGACTTCGCGAGCCGCGCGACGGCCACAAGGGCTATACCGGCGAGCTGGTCGGCGCCTCGGATGACGAGGTGACCGTCGCCGCCGCGGAAGGGGTCGTGTCGATCCCGTATTCCGAGATCAACAGAAGCAACTTGCTGCCCGACGCGGCCGGCTCGGCCGGTCGCGCAGGGGACGGATTGGGGGAGGGATGACCAAGGAGATCGTCGAGGCGGTAGGCGTCCTCGAGCGCGAGAAGGGCATCTCGGCCGACCGGCTGATGGCGGCGCTCGAAGACGCCCTCCTGTCGGCGTACAAGAAGACGCCGGAGGCGGCGAAGTACGCGCGCGTGGAGGTGGACCGCGGCAGCGGCGACTTCCGCGTGTACGAGCTGATCCTCCCGCCCGACCTCGAGGACCAGTTGCTCGACGAGGTCGAGGAGGAGGCCGGCGAGCCGACCGTCGATCCCGAGACCGGCGAGATGGTCTACCCCGAGCCGCCCGAGATCGACCAGGAGCGGCTGATGCAGTACCGCGACCAGATCGACGAGCACGACGTCACCCCCGAGGACTTCGGCCGCATCGCCGCCCAGACCGCCAAGCAGGTGATCCTCCAGCGCATCCGCGAAGCGGAGCGCGACATGATGTTCACCGAGTACCAGGACCGCGTCGGCGAGCTGATCACCGGCATCGTCCAACAGTCGGACTCCCGTTACACGCTCGTGCAGCTGCGCGAGCGGGTGGAGGCCCTGCTGCCGCGCGGCGAGCAGGTGCACGGCGAGCGCTACGACCACGGCCAGCGCATCAAGGCCATCATCACCGACGTCTCGAACCAGGCGAAGGGGCCGTCGATCATCGTGTCGCGGCGCTCCCCGGAGCTGATCCGGGCGCTGTTCGAGCTCGAGGTGCCGGAGATCGCCGACGGCCTCGTGGAGATCCAGAACGTGGCGCGCGAGCCGGGCTACCGCTCCAAGATCGCGGTCGTGTCCCACGCCTCCGGGGTCGACCCGGTCGGTGCCTGCGTGGGGCCGCGCGGCTCGCGGGTGCGGATGGTCGTGTCCGAGCTGCGGGGCGAGAAGATCGACATCATTCCGTTCAACGAGGAGCCCGCCCGCTTCGTGGCGAAGGCGCTGTCGCCGGCGCGCGTGCGCGAGGTGCTCGTGGACGACGAGGCCAAGCAGGCCACCGTGATCGTGCCGGACGACCAGCTCTCGCTCGCGATCGGCAAGGACGGCCTGAACGCCCGGCTGGCCGCCCGCCTGACCGGCTGGCGCGTGGACATCCGCTCCGAGACCGAGTTCGCCGAGGAAGAGGCGTCGATGGGCTACGGCGAGGAGGAGGTCGCGGGCCGATGCGCCGCGATCCTCGCGAACGGCAAGCGCTGCCCGAACGCCCCGCTGCCCGGCTCCCGCTACTGCGGCCTGCCCGCCCACCAGGAGCTGGAAGCCAAGGGCACGGACTACGTGGTGCCGCCCGACGAGGACGGCGACGCCGAGACGCCCGAGGAGCGCGCGCCGGAGGAGGCGCCCGCCGGGGACGAGGTCGTGGCGGAGACTCCCCCATCGGAAGAGGTCGAGGCCCCGCCCGCGGCGGAGCCCGTCGCGGCGGAGGACGCCGTTGCTCCCGAGATCGGCACCGAGCAGCCGACCGCGGACGAGCTCGTCGCCGAGCAGCCCTCGGTGGACGAGGTGCTCGAAGAGCAGCCTGCCGCCGAGGAGGTCGTCGAGGGTCAGCCCTCTGTCGAGGAGATCGTCGACGGGCAGCCGGCGGTGTCGGATGCCGTCGAGCCGGACCCCGCCCAGCGGGTGGCCGAGGCCGGCGTGGAGCCGGATTCGGAGGAAGAGGAGTCGTAGATCCGCTTCGCCGCTGCGTCAGCTGTCGCCGCTCGCTCCCCAAGCGCGAGCTGCTCAGGCTGGTCCGCGGTGACGATGGCGGCGTCCGGGTCGATCCGGGCGCCCGGTTGGAGGGGAGGGGCGCGTACGTTTGCGCCCGCCCCGAGTGCGCCGGCCAGATCGCGCGAGGGCGCGCCCTCGCGCATTCGCTACGGGCGCCGGTGACAGTGAAACAGGAGACCATAGACTTAGTTCGCGAATGGCAAAGAAGCGCGTCCACGAGATAGCGAAGGAACGCGGCATCACCAGCAAGGAGGCCTTGGAGGTCCTGAGAGGGGCCGGCCTCGAGGTGAAGGTCGCCGCCTCCAGCGTCGAGGAGGAGGAGGCAGCACGCGCGTTCGGCAATGGAGCCGGCGCGACGGCCCCTGCCGCCGAGGACGCGAAGCCAGAGGTCCCAGAGCCTGCCGCGAAGCCCGGCGCGTCGAGCCCGGTCGCAAAGGGCGATGCCGCCCCGGCAGACCAGGCCGGCGGGGCGGCCGCGCCCGCGGCCGAGGCGGAAGGCGGCTCGGCCCGGCCCGCCGCGACGCCCGAAGGCCGCCAGGTCCCGTCGGCGGGCGACGACGGGGGCACGCCCGAGGGGGGCCCCGGGCGCCCCGGCGGCGGTGCGCGCCCCGGCGGGGCGGAGCGTCCCGGTGGGCGCCAGCCCGGGCGGGGGCAGGACGGTCGACAGGGCGGTCAGGGCCCGCAGCGCGGCGGCGGACCGCGGCGGGAGGGTGGCCCGCCGCAGGCGCGACCCGGCATCCGCCCCCCGGAGGGCGAGCCGGTCCGTCGCGCCGGCCCAGAGGGCCGCGGCCCCAGGATCCTTCAAGACGCACCCCCGCCGCAGGAGCGCAGCGGTCCCGGCGAGCGCCAGGGCGGCCGCGGTCCCCGCCCCGACGGCGGCCAGCGCGGCGGCGACCGGGGCCCCAGGTCCGGTCCACGGCCGGATGGCGGCGGCGCCGAGCAGGACCGCCAGGGCCCGCCCCGCACCGGTGGTCCGCGGCCCAGCCGCGGCGGCCGCGGCGAGGGCGGCGGTCCGGGCGGCCCGGGCGGCCGCAGGCGTCGCGTCGTGATCGACTCACAGGCCTCGCGGCGCGAGCGCACGCCGCCGCCGCAGCAGTCCCAGCCGCCGCGCCGGGGGAGGGGAAGAAGGCGCCGGCCCCAGTGGGTCGAGCCCGACCTCGAGGCCGAGGCGCAGGCGAAGCTCGAGGCCGAGCAGCAGGAAGACCCGGCGATCCAGGTCCGCTCCGGCTCGACCGTCAAGGAGGTGGCCGAGTCGCTCCAGCTCGGCGCGCCCGAGGTCATCAAGAAGCTGATGGAGCTGGGCGAGATGGCCACGCTCACCCAGACCCTGTCCGACGAGGCGATCGAGGTGCTGGCGGACTCCTTCGACAAGAAGGTCGAGATCGTCGGCGCGACCGAGGTCGAGGATGAGGAGCCGGCCTACGAGGACAGCGACGAGGACCTGATCGAACGGCCGCCGGTGATCACGATCATGGGCCACGTCGACCACGGCAAGACGTCGCTGCTCGACGCGATCCGCGAGACCGAGGTGGCGGCCGGAGAGGCGGGCGGGATCACGCAGCACATCGGCGCCTACCAGGTCCGCCACGACGGCAACACGATCACCTTCCTCGACACTCCCGGCCACGAGGCGTTCACCGCCATGCGCGCCCGCGGCGCGAAGGTCACCGACATCGCGGTGATCGTGGTGGCCGCCGACGACGGCGTGATGCCGCAGACGGTCGAGGCGATCGACCACGCGAAGGCGGCCGGGGTTCCAGTGATGGTCGCGGTGAACAAGATCGACGTCGAGGGGGCCGACCCCAACCGAGTGCGGGGCGAGCTCGCGCAGCAGGGTCTGACGCCGGCGGACTGGGGCGGCGACACCGAGTTCGTCGACGTGTCCGCCAAGACCCACCAGAACCTCGAGGACCTGCTCGAGACACTCGTCACGCTCGCCGAGCTCCAGGAGCTCAAGGCCAACCCGGACACGCGCGCCTCCGGCTTCGTGATCGAGTCGAAGCTCGACCCCGGCCGCGGCGCGGTGGTCACGCTGCTCGTGCACCGCGGGCGGATGAAGGTCGGCGACGCGCTCGTCGCCGGCGAGCACTGGGGCCGCGTGCGCGCGATGCACGACTTCCGCGGCCAGCGGGTCGAGGAGGCCACGCCCGGGATGCCCGTCGAGATCCTCGGCTTCGACGGCGTGCCGGGCGCCGGCGAGCACTTCCGCGTGGTCGAGAACGAGCGCGAGGCGCGCCGGATGGCAAACGAGCGCGGCATCCGCCTGAAGCAGCAGGCGCTCGCGCGCCAAGCCCGCCGGCGCGTGTCCCTGGAGGACGTGCTGGCGCGCGCCGAGCGCGGCGAGAAGGAGCTGAACCTCGTCGTCAAGGCCGACGTGGCCGGCTCGCTCGAGGCGCTCGCCGACGAGATCGCCCGCCTGCCACACGAGCAGGTGACCGTGAACATCATCCGCGACGGCGTCGGCGGCATCAGCGAATCGGATGTGATGCTCGCGTCCGCCTCCGACGCGGTGGTGATCGGCTTCAACGTGCGCCCCGTCGGCAACGCCGCGCAGGTGGCCGAGCAGGAGGGTGTGGAGATCCGGACCTACTCGGTGATCTACAAGATCGTCGAGGATCTGCGCGACGCGATGGAGGGGCTGCTCGAGGCGGTCGCCGTCGAGGAGCAGATCGCGCGCGTGGAGGTGCGGGCCACCTTCAAGGCCTCGCGCGTCGGCACGATCGCCGGCTCGTACGTGGCTGAGGGCACGGTCCGCCGCGGCGCCCAGGCCCGCCTGGTGCGCGACGGCACGGTCATCTACGACGGGCGGATCGGCTCGCTGCGCCGCTTCAAGGACGACGTCCGCGAGGTCACGGCCGGCATGGAGTGCGGCATCGTGCTCGAGAACTACCCCGACGTGAAGGAGGGGGACGTGATCGAGGTGTACGAGACGAAGCAGGTCGAGCAGACCCTGTCCTGACGGCGGTCGCGCCGGGACGTCTACGGCCGCGAACAGGCGTAGCCTGCGAAGTGAAGTGGCGTACGTCTGCCTTCTCGAGATCCATCTGCACTTCCCGAACAACGGCAGTCTGAAGGGCAAGCGCAGGGAGCTGTCGTCGTTGAAGGCGCAGCTTCAGCGCCGCTTCGGGGCGTCCGTCGCAGAGACAGACCACCACGACCTCTGGCAGCGCTCGACGCTCACCGCCGCGCTGGTCGGCCGCCACGCCGGACAGCTGAGGGAACACGGCGCGGGCGTCGAACGCTGGATCCTGGGCATATACCCGGAGTACGCGCGTGTGGAGATCCGCTTGCTATCGACCGAGGACCTGTGAGTACAGTGAGTGGGGACCGCATGCGCAGGGTGAACGAGGCGGTACGCGAAGTCCTCTCCGCACGAATCGCCGAAGGCTTAAGCGACCCCCGCATCGGGTTCGTAACTTTGACCTCAGTCGAGACAAGCCCTGACCTACGCCACGCCCGCGTGTTCGTGAGCGTGCTCGGTGACGAGTCCGAGCGCGCCGACACCTTGGCCGGCCTCGCCTCGGCGCACGGGCTGCTTCAGCAATCGATTGCGCGCGAGCTGCGATTGAAGCGGACACCGACTCTTCAGTTCGTGTTCGACGAGTCGATAGATCGGGGTATGCGCATCTCCGAGTTGCTGGACGAGGACAAATGAGCATCGCCACCGAGCAGGAGCAGGTGATCGCCGAGCTACAGGCGGCGGACAAGCTGCTGCTGACGACCCACGAGAACCCCGACGGGGACGCCCTCGGGTCGCTGCTCGCCATGCATTGGATCCTGCAGCAGCTCGGCAAGGACAGCCTGATGTTCATGTCGCCCGACGAGTTCCCGCTGCCGTGGGAGTACCGCGCGTGGACCTTCGACGAGAGCCTCGTGGGGGCCCCGCCGGCGGACGTGGGTGAGCGCACGATCGTGTTCCTCGACTGCGGCAACATCGACCGGATGCCGGTGGACTTCCTCCAGGGCGACGGGCTCAACATCCTCAACATCGACCACCATCACGACAACACCCGCTTCGGCACCGTCAACCTCGTTTGCGCGGCAGCCTCCTCCACGGCGGAGATGGTGTGGCGGATCGCCAAGGAGCTGGACGTGGAGATCACGGCGCCGATCGCCGACGCGCTCTACACGGGACTCGTCACGGACACCGGCCGGTTCATGTACGAGAACGCCACCCCGACGGCCCACCGTATGGCGGCCGAGCTGATCGAGGCCGGGGTGGAGCCGCACCAGGTGTACCGCCGCCTCTACGAGAACCTGCCCTTCCGGCGCGTCCAGCTCCTGCAGCGGGCGCTCTCGAGCGTCGAGCGCCACGACGGCGGGACGATCACCATCGCCCACCTCGTCAAGGAGGACTACGAGCAGACCGGCGCCTTCGAGACCGACTCCGAGGGCGTGGTGGACCACATGCGGGCGGTCGAGGGGACGGCAGTGGCGGTGCTCGTCCGGGAGCTTCTCTCCGAGGACCGCAACGGGATGCGCAAGGTGAGCCTCCGCGCGACCGACCGCAGCGTCGACGTGTCCCGCATCGCCCGGGCGTTCGGGGGCGGCGGGCATCCTCAGGCGGCCGGGTTCTCGACCTCGCTGCCGTACCCCGAGCTCGTGGAGCAGCTTCGCGAGCGCGTCCGCGAGCAGCTGTCCATCTAGCTTGGTCCCGGCCGGGGTCCTGCTCCGGGCAAAGCCGGCGGGGGTGACCTCGCACGACGTCGTGGCGGAGGTGCGCCGGTCGCTGCCGCGCGGCACGAAGGTGGGGCACGCCGGCACGCTCGACCCGTTCGCGACGGGACTGCTGCTTGTGCTGGTGGGGCGCGCGACCCGGGCGCAGCGGTTCCTGATGGGGCTGCCGAAGACGTATCGCGCGGTGGCGCGGCTTGGGTGGATCTCGGACACGTTCGATCGCGACGGAGAACTGGTGGAGACCGGCCGGGTGCCGGAGCGGCTTTCGATTGCGGTCGGCTCGCGGATGCAGCGTCCGCCGACGTTCTCGGCGGTGAAGGTGGGCGGCCGGCGGGCCTACGAGCTGGCGCGCGCGGGGGAGCGTGTGGCGCCGGAGGCGCGTCGGGTGACCGTGTACCGGGCGGAGCTCCTCTGGGTGGAGGGCGATCGCGCGGGGTTCGAGATCGAGTGCTCGGCCGGGACGTACGTGCGGGCGCTGATCGCGGATCTGGGCGATGCCTACTGCGACGAGCTAGAGCGGACGGCGATCGGTCCGTTTCGGCTCGAGGATGCGCGGAGCGACCTGGCCGTGCCGCTGGGCGAGGCCCTCTCCTTCCTGCCGCGGCGCGCGCTCGGGGAGGCGGAGGCGGACGCCGTGCGGCACGGGCGGCGCGTGCCCGCCGGCGGGGATGCCGCTGAGCACATGCGTCTCGTTCGCGGCGACGAGCTCATCGCGATCGCGGAGCCTCGCGGTGACGAGCTCCAGCCCGTCGTAGTGTTCGCGCCCGCATGAAGGTCGTCTCGCTCAACGACGTCGAGCCCGGAACCGGTCCGCGCAGCGTGGCCATCGGCACGTTCGACGGCGTGCATCTCGGGCACCGCGAGGTCATCCGTGGCAGCGACACGGTGCTGACCTTCGACCCGCACCCGCTGTCGGTGATCCACCCGGAGGCCACCCCGAAGCTGCTCAACGCGTTTCCGGTGAAACGCGACCTGATCGCCGGGCTCGGCGTGGAGGAGCTGGTGGTGATCCCGTTCGACCGCGGGTTCTCCGAGCAGAGCGCCGAGGAGTTCGTGCGGGAGGTTCTGATCCGGCGGCTCGGCGCCGAGCGGGTGTCGGTGGGGGAGAACTTTCGCTTCGGCAAGGGCGCGCGGGGCACGGCCGACTTCCTGCGCTCGCATGACGAGTTCGAGACCAACGTCACTCCGCTGGTCGAGGTGGAGGGCGAGACCGTCTCGTCCACGCAGATCCGCGGGCTCGTGGCGGCGGGCGAGGTGAAGGAGGCCGCCGCGTTCCTCGGCGGGCCGTTCCTGTTCGAGGGGGTGGTGGTGGTGGGCGACAGGCGCGGGCGGACGCTCGACATGCCGACCGCCAACATCGTGCCGGACGACGCCTTCGTACACCCGGGGCATGGGGTGTACGCCGCGTTCGCGCACACGATGCCATCCCCTGCGCAGCCGGCCGAGCCGGGTGCTTCGGGGACCCCGCACCCTGCGCAGCCGGCCGAGCCGGCTGCTTCGGGGACCCCGCACCCTGCGCAGCCGGCCGAGCCGGCTGCTTCGGGGACCCCGCACCCTGCGCAGCCGGCCGAGCCGGCTGCTTCGGGCCTTGCGGCGGCGGTGAACGTCGGCGTGCGGCCAACCTTCGAAACGGGCCGGGGGCTGCTGGTGGAGGCGCACCTGATCGACTTCGAGGGCGACCTGTACGGCCAGACGCTCCGAATCGCGTTCGTGGAACGGATGCGCGGCGAGAGGCGATTCGAATCCGTGGACGAGCTCGTGGAGCAGATGAACCGCGATGTGGAGGAGGCCCGGGCGATAACGGCGAGCGCGTGACCCGCACCGGCGCCCGCCGGGTCTCAGGAAGCCCGATAAGAAAGTTGCCTCACGGGCAACAAACTTGCCCAGCCTCCCCCGATGCGATGCCGGGGGAAACGCCGACGGCTGCTACGGTTTCCCGCCGATGACGTTGACCGCGGACAGGAAGCGCGAGATCGTCGCGCGCCACGGGCGTGCCGACGGTGACACCGGATCCACCGAGGTCCAGGTCGCGCTGCTCACCGCTCGCATCAACGAGCTGACCGAGCACCTGCGCGAGCACCGGAAGGACCATCACTCGCGCCGCGGGCTGCTGATGCTGGTCGGCAAGCGCCGCCGCCTGCTCAAGTACCTCCAGGCCAGCGACATCGACCGCTACCGCGCTCTCATCCGGGAGCTCGGACTGCGCCGCTGAGCCCCTCGCGCCGATGATCGAGCCCGGCGCCCAGGCCCCCGAGTTCACCCTCCCCGACCAGGACGGGCAACTGGTCTCGCTCGCCGACTTCCGCGGACAGACCGTCGTGCTGGCGTTCTATCCCGCCGACTTCAGCCCCGTCTGCACCGACCAGCTGAGCGTCTACCAGGAGGTGCGGGGCGAGTTCGAAGATCGCGGCGTGAAGCTGCTCGGCATCTCGGTGGACGGGGCGTTCTGCCACCGCGCATTCCGGAGCCACCTGAACCTCGACATCCCGCTGCTCGCCGACTTTCATCCGAAGGGCGAGGTGGCGAAGGCCTACGGCGTGTGGTCGGAGCAGTACGGGCTCTCCGCGCGGGCCCTGGTGATGGTGAACGGCGACGGCGTCGTCGAGTGGTCCTACAGGTCCCCGCCGCTAGAGGTGCCGGGGGCCAACCTCATCTTTGACGCGCTGGACCAGCGCACCCCCGCCTGAGCCGGGCCCGGACGACCACGTCCGCGGCACGGGGCCCGTGGTGATCGAATACGCCGACCTCGAGTGCCCCTACTGCGCGCAGGCGCACCTCATCCTCAAGCAGCTGCCCGTGCAGCGCGTCTTTCGCCACTTCCCGGTGGTCTCGAAGCACCCCCGCGCTCGCGCCCTGGCCGCCGCGGCCGAGGCGGCGGGTCTCCAGGGCCGCTTCTGGGAGATGCACGACTCGCTCCTCGAGGACCAGGGCCGCCTCGACGACCCGCACCTCTGGCGGCGGGCCCAGGAGCTCGGCCTCGACCTCGACCGTTTCGAGGCGGACCGCCGCTCGGAGGCCGTGGCCGCGCGCGTGGAGTCCGACTTCCGCACCGGCATCCGCGCCGGAGTGACCACCACGCCCACACAGTTCATGAACGGGCGAGCCCACCCCGGCGTGCCCGGCACAAGGTTTCGCGAAGCTCTGGCTTAGAAGTGGTCAGGCGCGCGAAGCGCGCAAAGGTCCGCCCCAAGCCCGCTGCTAGCCTTGGGCGGGTTCGCAACTGAACGGACGAAAAGCCATGCCGCCAACCGGAGGCGGCTAGCCGCGCGGCAAGCCCAGAGCTTGCGCTGCGGCGGAAAGGACACACATGACTGATGGCGTGAGCCGGGTCTCCCTCGAGATCGGCGGTACCGAGATCGAGTTCGAGACCGGAAAGCTCGCCAAGCAGGCGAGCGGCTCCGTGGTCGTGAAGGCGGGGGAGACGATGGTGCTGTGCACCGCCACGGCGGGCAACGCGCGCGACGTCGACTTCCTGCCGCTCACGGTCGACGTGGAGGAGCGGATGTACGCCGCGGGCAAGATCCCCGGCAGCTTCTTCCGCCGTGAGGGACGCGCCGGCGAGAAGGCCACCCTCACCGCCCGCATGATCGACCGGCCTCTGCGCCCCCTCTTCCCCAAGGGCTGGCGGCGCGAGACCCAGCTGGTCTCGATCCCCATGTCGGTGGACCACGAGAACCCCTACGACGTCCTCGCGATGAACGGCGCCAGCGCCGCGCTGATGGTGTCGAACATCCCCTTCCCGGCGCCGGTCGGCGCCGTCCGAATCGGCCAGGACGCCGAGGGGAACTTCCTAGTCAACCCCGACGAGGAGTGGCTGCTCGAGTCGCCCCTCGACCTTGTGGTCGCGGGCACCGAAGAGGCCATTCTGATGGTCGAGGCCGGCGCCGACGAGATCTCCGAGGCCGAGGTGCTCGACGCGCTCGACATCGCCCATGCCGCGATCAAGGACATCTGCCAGGCCCAGCACGAGCTGCGCCGGCAGGCCGGCAAGGACAAGGACGAGGTGACCGCGCCGGAGGTGGACGAGGGCATCGCCGCCGAGCTCAAGGACCGCTTCGGCGGCGCGCTCGACGAGGCCACCCAGGTGGCCGACAAGCTCGAGCGCCAGGAGGCGACCGCGCGCGTGGAGCAGGAGGTCCTCGAGGCCCTGGCCGAGCAGGTCGAGGTCGACGAGGATTCCGTGATCGCCCGCAGGGGGGCAGTGCAGCTCGCCTTCGACAAGCTCGAGAAGGACATCATCCGCAAGCGCATCGCGGTGGACAAGAAGCGCCCCGACGGCCGCGCCGCCGAGGAGATCCGCGACATCTGGATCGAGGTCGGGGTCGCCCCGCGCACGCACGGCTCGGCGATCTTCACCCGCGGACAGACGCAGGCGTTCTCGGTCGCCGCGCTCGGCACGACCCGCGACGAGATGCGGCTCGACACGCTCGGCCTGCAGGAGGCCAAGCACTACTTCCACCACTACAACTTCCCGCCGTTCTCGGTCGGGGAGGCCGGGTTCCTGCGCGGGCCGAAGCGCCGCGACATCGGCCACGGCGCGCTCGCCGAGCGGGCGATCGTGCCGGTGGTGCCGTCGATCGACGACTTCCCGTACACGATCCGCGTGGTGTCGGACATCCTCGAGTCGAACGGCTCGTCGTCGATGGCATCGGTGTGCGGCTCCTCGCTCTCGCTGATGGACGCCGGCGTGCCGCTCAAGGCGCCGGTGGCCGGCGTGGCGATGGGCCTCATCAAGGAGGGCGAGGACTACATCGTCCTGACCGACATCGCGGGCGTGGAGGACCACCTCGGCGACATGGACTTCAAGGTCGCCGGCACGTCCGATGGCATCACGGCCCTTCAGATGGACATCAAGATCACCGGCGTGACGTTCGACATCCTGCGCGACGCGCTCTCGCAGGCCAAGGACGCGCGCATGACGATCCTCGGCAAGATGAACGACGCGATCTCCGAGCCGCGCTCGGAGCTGTCGCAGTACGCGCCGCGAATCAGCGCCATCCAGATCGACACCGAGAAGATCGGGGCCGTGATCGGCAAGGGCGGCGAGACGATCCGCGCGCTGTGCGAGGAGTTCGACGCCCAGATCGACATCGACGACGACGGCACGGTGCGCATCTACGCGCAGACCGGCGAGCAGGGCGACGCCCTCGTGGACCGCATCCGCTCGATGACGAAGGAGGTCGAGGTCGGCGACGAGTTCACAGGCAAGGTCGTGAAGACGACCACGTTCGGCGCCTTCATCGAGCTGGCCAAGGGCACCGACGGCCTGCTGCACATCTCCAACATCGCGCCGGGCCGGCGCCCCAACACGGTGGAGGAGGTCGTGAACCGCGGCGACGAGCTGCACGTCAAGGTCGTCGAGGTCGACCGCGAGCGGGGCCGCATCGGCCTGCGCCTGGCCGAGGACCCGGAGATCGCCGACAAGTCGGCCGAGGAGCTGGCCGCGATGGGCACGGGCGACAAGGGCGGCCGGGGCGACCGCGGGAACGGGCGCGGAGACGGCCGGGGACGGCGCCCGCGCGACCGCGACCGCGACCGGCGCCCGCGCGACCGCGACCGCGACCGCAGCCGCACGGAGTGAGCACAGAGCCCGCTCGGCTCACCACGCTCGACTCGGGCGTACGGGTCGTGACCGAGGCGATGCCCTCGGTGCGATCCATCGCGCTCGGCATGTGGATCCGAGCCGGGTCCCGCGACGAGGGCGTCGACCAGGCGGGCATCTCGCACTTCCTGGAGCACCTGCTCTTCAAGGGCACCGAGCGCTTCAGCTCGCGCGAGATCGACGAGGCGTTCGACGCGATGGGGGCGGAGGTCAACGCCGGTACCGGCAAGGAGACGACCTCCGTCTACTCGCGCTTCCTCGACGGCCACCTCGAGCGCGCCTTCGACGTGCTCCAGGACATGGTGCTGCGCCCCGCGTACCCCGACGTGGACTCCGAGCGCGACGTTGTGATCGAGGAGATCGCCATGTACGAGGACGAGCCCTCGGACAAGGTGCACGACGTGATGGCGACGGCGATCTTCGGAGACCACCCGCTGGGGCGGCCGATCATCGGCCGGGCCGAGGTGATCTCATCGGTGCCCGTGCCGCAGATCGCCGCGTGGCACGACGGGCGGTACGTGCCCGGCAACATGGTCGTGGCGGCGGCGGGCAACCTCGACCACGACGCGGTGGTCGCCCTCGTGGAGGGTGCCTTTCCGAAGGAGGGTGCGCCGGCCCCCGTGGCGGCGGCCTCGCCGAACGGTCCCGCGCGGGGGCTGCGGTTTCACCGCAAGGAGACGGAGCAGTACCACGTGTGCCTCGGCGGGCCCGGGATCCCGCGCGGCGACGACCGCCGCTTCGCGCTGCGCGTGCTCGACACGATCCTGGGCGGCTCCACGTCGTCGCGGCTGTTCCAGGAGGTGCGTGAGAAGCGCGGCCTCGCCTACGCGGTCTACTCCTACGCCAACCACTACCTGGACTCCGGCCAGGTGGGGCTCTACGTGGGCACCCGCCCCGACCGCGTGCGGGAGGCGATCGAGGTGATCGGCACGGAGCTGCGCCGCCTCCAGGAGGACGGCGTGAGCGAGGACGAGCTCGAGCTGGCTCGGGAGAACGCGAAGGGGCGCACGGTGCTGTCGATGGAGTCGACGCTCACCCGCATGAACCGGCTCGGCAGCTCGGTCCTGATGGGCGTGCCGCTCCTCACGGTGGACGAGGTGCTGGCCGCCTTCGACGCCGTCACGCTCGAGGACCTCGCCGCGCTGGCCGGCGAGGTGTGGCAGCCCGAGCGGCTCTCGGCGGCCGCCGTGGGCGGCGACGAAGAGGTCTTCAGGACCGCGCTCGAGGCGGTGTCGCCGGAGCTGGCGGAGGCCGCTTGATCAACGTCGCGGTCTCGGGTGCCGCGGGGCGCATGGGGCAGACGGTCTGCGAGGCGGTCGAAAAGGCGGACGACATGGCGCTCGTCGGCCGCGCCGACCCGCTGCTCGAGACGGCGCTCGCGGACGTGCTCGGTGACGCCGACGTGGTGGTGGACTTCTCCACCCCGGACGCCACGGTCGGCAACGCCCGCGCCTCCCTGGAGGCCGGCGTGCACTGCGTCGTGGGCACCACCGGCGCGGACTTCACGCCGCTCGAGGGCGTGGGGGAGGCCAACCTCTTCGTGGCCCCCAACTTCGCGATCGGCGCGGTGCTGATGATGACCTTCGCCCGGCAGGCCGCGGCCCACATGCCCGAGTGCGAGATCGTCGAGCTGCACCACGCCCGCAAGGTCGACGCCCCGTCGGGGACCGCGGCGCGCACGGCCGACCTGGTCCGCGAGAGCGGCGGCAACGTGCACGAGCCGATCCACTCGGTGCGCCTGCCCGGGCTGGTGGCGCACCAGGAGGTGATCTTCGGCGGTCCGGGCCAGACGCTCACGATCCGCCACGACTCGATCGACCGCCAGTCGTTCATGCCGGGCGTGCTCCTGGCCGTGCGGCGCGTGCAGTCCCTGGAGCGTTCGCCCACCGTCGGGCTCGAGCACCTGCTGTGACCCGAGAGCGCCGGTTCTGGCTGCTCGCGGGCGCGGCCGTGCTTGCGACCCTGATCGTGGCCGTGGTCGCATCGCTGCGCTTCGCAAGTCCCCGCGCCCCGAACACGTTGGATCCCCGATAAGGGGGGCGCCCGGCGGTTGCCGGTGCCGCCGAACATCGTAGAAGGAGCCTTTCAGTGCGCACCGGTATCTCAGTGGCGCGCGTCGTCGCGCTGCTCGTGCTTTCGGTCGCGCTCAGCCTGGCGGCCCCTCCCGCGGCTTCGGCCGGGGCAGTGCAGGCCCTGCCCGGGTGCACCGCGAACACCCTCCCGCCGAACGACGACGACTCAACCGGCGCTGTGGCGCTGCCGTTCACGCTCGACTTCTTCGGTAACGAGTACTCGGACGTCTACGTGAACAACAACGGCAACGTCACGTTCGACGCGCCGCAGAGCACCTTCACGCCGTTCGACTTCACGATCTCGGGCATCCCGATGATCGCCCCCTTGTTGGCCGACGTGGACACGACCGGAGCCGGCTCGGCGGCGGTGACATACGGCGCGGTGACGGTGGACGGCAAGCCCGGCTTCTGCGTCAACTGGGTCGACGTGGGCTACTTCGACGCACATGCCGACAAGCTCAACAGCTTCCAGCTCCTTCTGGTCCAGCAGGGGACCGAGGGGGACTTCGAAATCGTCTTCAACTACGACACGGTGCAGTGGGAGACCGGCGACGTGAGCGGCGGCTCAGGCGGCTTTGGCGGCACTCCCGCGGCCGGTGGGTGGGCCAACGGCGACGGGGAGCACTTCGACCTCCGCCCAGGCTCCTTCGAATCGATGGCGCTGCTCGACTCGAACACCTCGACCGGCCTCGTCCACGGCGTGCTCGGGAGCGCTCAGCCGGGCCGCTACGTATTCGAAGTCCGCAACGACGGGACCTCGCGGCCGGTGCTCTCGGGCCAGGTTCATAACTCGCTCGGCGACAACGTGGTGGTGAACGGTCCGGTTCAGATCTGTCCCGACGCGGGCGGGCCCTGCCGGGTGAGGAACACGAATCAAGCAGGCACCTACCGGACCACTGGCCTTGCTCCCGGCAACTACACGATCACCGCGTACCCGTCGGCCGTCGCGGACGGGACGGCGGCGTCGGTACAGGTCACGATGGCCGACGTCGATGTGGTGGCTCCCCTGGTCAAGCTCGGCCCGGCCCCGCAGCCGCCGCCCGACGGCACGACGATCGAGAGCATCGCGAGCCCGGACGGGATTCCCGTGGCGATCGTCGGCACGAGCCCCAGGCTCGCGACAGACGGCTGCCCAGGCGGGACGGCGACCTTCGACGTGACCGCCGACGCCGACCCGATCGCAAGCGGCGTGCTGACCGAGAGCCCGGCCGGCTCGGGTCACTACGCGGGCCTGACCGGGCCGCTTGGCGCCGTGGGCGACGCGACCGTCAGCATCTCGATCGCCTGCCCCGGGCCCATGGACGAGGAGATCGAGTTCGGCATCTACATCGACCCGAGCGGCCACGTGCGGGACTCGACGGGAGCACCCGTCGCGGGCGCCACGATCCAGCTGTTCCGCTCGGCCAGCCCGGCGGGTCCTTTCGTCCCGGTCCCCGACGGCAGCGCGGTGATGTCGCCGTCGAACCGAACCAATTCCGACCTGACCGACGCCGACGGCCACTTCGGCTGGGACGTCGTGGCCGGCTATTACATCGTGCGCGCCAGCAAAGACGGGTGTGTCAGCAGTGCCAACCGGGCGCAGCCGTTCGCGGAGTCGCACGTGATGACGATCCCGCCGCCCGTCACCGACCTCGACATCCGGCTCTACTGTGGTGAGGTCGGCGGCTCAGGAGGAGGCGGCGCCGGCGGCGCCGGCGGCTCTGGCGGCTCTGGAGCCCCCGGCGGCGGCGGGACCGTTGGTGGCGGAACCGCCGGCGGCGGCTCGTCCTCGACGGTGGTGCTCGCGAGCCTCGGCCAGGTCCAGCTCACGGGCGTCAAGGTCGTGGTGCCAGTGTTCTGCGCGTCGGCGGCGAAGGCCGCGTGCGCCGGCTCGGTGACGATCAAGGCGAAGACGGGAAAGAGGGGGACCCGCAAGAAGATCGGCTCGAAGCAGTTCTCGGGAATCGCGCCGGGCACGACCAGGCGCGTGGTCGTGAAGCTGAGCCGAAAGGGGCGCGCCATGCTCGGGAAGGGCAAGGTGAGGACGACCGTTGCCCTGAAGGTGCGCGCCGGCTCGGCAACGGCGGCGCAGAACGGCGTGAAGACGGTGACACTGACCAAGCCGAAGAGGGGGAAGAGGGGCTAGCGTCTGGCCGCTTCGGCGGCGGCGTTCAGCGCGCCGCCGGCGCCCCGGGCGCGGCGCCCAGCCGGAAGCGCACGTCCCCGAAGCTGACCCGGTCACCCGGGCCTACGTCGGCCTCGCCGAGCAGGCGCGCGCCGTTCACCCGGGTCCCGTTACGAGAGCCGAGGTCGATCAGGAGCCAGCGCGCGCCGTCGCGGCGGAGCTCGGCGTGGCGGCGCGAGACGCTCGGCTCGCCGAGCACGCAGGCGCAGTCCCGCGACCGGCCGAGCACGACGCGCCGGTCGCCGGGCGGCAGGGCGAGCACGGGGACGTGCGGGTCCTGCCAGGCCACCAGCACGTCGATGCGATCCTCGGATCGTAGCCGCGGTGCGTGTGGGCTGTCTAAGTCACGCATAGCGTGACTTTCGCAGCCCACACTCCGCTCAGGCGGCGGTCTTGCGGAGCGCGCGCGGGACCACGAAGCGGATCCCGGAGCGCTCCTCGTCGATCGAGCAGGTCTTGTTGTCGATCAGGCCGAGCTTCTTGGCGTGGGGGACGAGCGTCATCTGGTTGAGGTAGCCCTCGTGACCGCGCTTTCGGGTGATGATCCAGAGGTAGCCGGTGTCGCGCAGCCGCGGGCGGTAGCGGAAGAGAGCCTGCTTTGCCTCGTCCTCGGACTCCACCAAGACGATCGCCCCGTCCAGCTCGCCGGACTTGACCAGACCGCGCCCGATGGCCTCCTTCACGTCGCGACGCAGGCCGGGGCCCACGTCACCGGACACCTCGACACGCTGATCGGGTCCGACACCGAGCTTCTCGATCGTCGTTCGGTGGCTGTAGTCGCGTTCCGTCGTCATTGATGGACGTGGGAATTCTGTCATTTGCAGCGGGTGTTGCGGAAGAATTTTCCGGCGGTTGGCGTGGCGCGGGCCCTCTGCCGGCGGCGCTTCGGCCAGCCCACGCGGTACCCTGCCCGACGACAGATCCGCGCGCGCCGGAGCGATCCGCGCGCCTGCGACGAGGCGGAGGTGGAATCGATGGGGTTCCTGGACAAGGCCAAGCAGCTCGCCGAACAGGCGCAGCAGAAGCTCGACGAGGCGAAGCAGATCGCGGACTCCGAGGGGCGATGACCCCCCGCTTCGGCCGCGAAAACATGCGCCTGGGCGGCATCCTCACCGCGATGGTCACCCCGTTCGGCCGGGACGGGCAACTCGACGAGGACGCCGCCGTGCGGCTCATGCAGCACCTCCTCGAGAACGGCTCGGACGGCCTCGTCATCAGCGGCACCACCGGCGAGTCGCCCACCCTCACCGACGATGAGAAGCTCCGCCTCTGGGAGCTCGCCGTCGCGGAGACCCCCGACGACGCCACGATCGTCGCCGGCACCGGCACGTATGACACCCGCCACAGCGTCGAGCTGACGGAGCGTGCGACGGAGATCGGCGTGGACGCGATGCTCGTGGTCACGCCCTACTACAACAGGCCGAACCGCCGCGGCATCAAGGCCCACTTCGAGAAGGTCGCCGCCGCCACCGACCGGCCCATCGTCGTCTACAACATCCCCAGCCGAACGGGCACGGACATCCCTAACGACCTCCTCGCCGAGCTGGGCGCGATCGAGAACGTCGCCGCCGTCAAGCAGGCCCGGTACGACGACATGCAGCCCATCGAGGGGCTCGACCTGCTGGCCGGCAACGACGACGTCCTTGCGCGCGTCATGGACATGGGCGGCACCGGAGGGATCCTGGTCGCCTCGCACCTGGTGGGCCGTGAGATGCGCCGCATCATCGACGAGCCGGATCACCGCCAGGAAATCGAGGACGGCCTGCGCGACCTGTACCGGGCCCTCACCGTCACCACCAACCCGATCCCGATCAAGACCGCGCTCCAGCTCGCCGGGCACGACGTGGGGGGCCTGCGTCTCCCGCTGGTCGAGGCCTCCGAGGAGGAGCGCACGGCGATCCGCGAGGCACTCGAGCGCCACAAGCTCCTGGCCGGCGTTCCTTGAGCCCCGGCGGCTCCCTGCGCGTCCTGCCGCTCGGCGGGCTGGGCGAGATCGGCAAGAACATGACGGTCGTCGAGTACGACGGCCGCATCGTGGTCGTGGACACCGGCCTGATGTTCCCGGCGCCCGACCAGCTCGGCATCGACCTCGTGCTGCCCGACTTCGCCTACCTGCGCGAGCGCGCCGCCGACATCGAGGCGATCGTCCTCACACACGGCCACGAGGACCACGTGGGGGCACTGCCCTTCGTGCTGCGCGAGCTCGGCCACACGCCCCCGATCTACGGCGGGCCCCTCACGGCCGCGATGGTCCGCTCGAAGCTGGACGAGCACCGCCTGCAGGACGTGTCGGTCACCGACGTGCTCGCCACGCAGAGCTTCGACGCGGGCCCGTTCACGGTCGAGATGGTGAAGATGGCCCACTCGATCCCGGACTCGTTCGCGGTGGCGCTCACCTGCGAGCTCGGCACCACCCTCGTCACCGGGGACTACAAGTTCGACCAGACGCCGGTGGACGGCGTGCCCGCCGACGTCTCCCGCCTGGCCGAGCTGGGGCGCGAGGGGCTCCTCCTCCTGTGCGGTGACTCGACCAACGCCGACCGGCCCGGCATGTCACCGTCCGAATCGAGCGTGGGACCTCGGCTGCAGGAGGTCTTTTCGCGGTGCGAGGGCCGCATCGTCGTCACCTGCTTTGCCTCCAACATCCACCGGGTGCAGCAGGTCGTGGACGCCGCCGCGGTGCTCGACCGCCGGGTTTCGCTCCTTGGCCGCTCCATGCGAAAGAACGTGAACATCGGGCGGATGCTCGGCCACATCGACGTCCCGGAGGGGATGCTCGTCGGGCCCAAGGAGATCGAGGACTTCCCGGACTCGAAGCTCGTGGTGATCTCCACCGGGAGCCAGGGGGAGCCGCTGTCCGCATTGCGGCGGATGGCCCATGCCGACCACCCGCAGGTGGAGCTCCACGGCGGCGACACGGTGATCTTCTCGGCCACACCGATCCCGGGGAACGAACGGGCGGTGAACGAGACGATCGACCGCATCTATCGCCTCGGCGCCGACGTGATCACGCCGCGTGACGTGGCGGTGCACGCCTCGGGCCACGCGTACGCCGAGGAGCTCAAGCTCATGCTCAACCTGACCAAGCCCCGATTCGTGCTGCCCGTCCACGGCGACCACCGGCGCCTGCGGCTGCACAGCGAGGTGGCCGAGGCGGTGGGCGTCCCGCCGATGTCGATCTTCCGCGGCGAGAACGGGCGTCCCCTCGAGATCAACGCCTCGGGCGCCGGGTTCGGCGAACTGGAGCAGGCGGGCATGATCTTCGTCGACGGCGTCGACGTGGGCGACATCGAGGACGTTGCGCTGCGCGACCGCCGGATGCTCTCGGCGGACGGCATCTTCATCGTGGTCGCGACGATCTCGGAGCAGGACGGCCGCTCGGTCGTCCCGTCCGAGATCATCTTCCGGGGAGTGCCGTTCGTGGACGAGTCCGACGAGTTCGTGGAGGAGCTGCGGGAGGCGGTCGACGCCTCGTTGGCCCGCTCGGCCGAGGAGGAGATCCGTGAGATCGACCTCCTGCAGGACCATCTGCATGACGACGTGGCGGAGTTCGTGTACGAGCGCCTGCGCCGCCGGCCGATGATCCTGCCGGTTGTCGTCGAGGTCTAGGACACTCTCCTGTAAGTTCGGCCGGTTTCGGCGGCGCCTGGACGCGCCTGGGTCGCTCGCCGATTCCCGGCCGAACTTCCGGTCCCGTGTACAGAGGCTTGATGTGGGTTCGGGGTCGGTTGAAGTAGCGTCGGCGCGGGCATCTAACAACCGCACCGAAGGCGGCCCCCCGCGTTGGGGTGCAGCCCGGGGTCGCCGCGGTCGCGCCGAAGATCGTTCGACGGCCACGCTCGCGAGGGTCCGCACCGTCCGGACTTGTAGCCCCAGGAGGGCCAAAAGTCGGGACAGTAACGCCACTCGTCTCGCCGGGACCGGGGCCTGCCCGCAGGAAATTCGGCTGAAGAAGTGCTCGACGAATTCCCTTCGGAGGGACCTACCGGGGCCCCCCCTTGCACACCCCCTTCCCAGCCCACCCGTTCGCCCGGCCGGGTTGGGCCAACGGCGCACCGACCCATTAGAGCGTCGCCGAACCCATAATCAGCCCGCTAGCCCGCCAGCGCCACGTGTCCGTGGAAGAGGCACGAGTTGCCCGCGGCGTCGGCGATCAGCGCGACCTGGCCCGTGAACGCCTTGGTGCTGGGGGCGGAAGCGAAGACGTCGAAGCTCTCCACCGACCGTGTAGCGCCCGCCATATCGGTGAACTCTGCAACGACGGCGGTCCCCGGCCCGAAGACCTCCGTGGGGCCTGCGGGCGGCGCCGTGGCGTCGTCGCTGCCCGCCGCCGAGTTCGCCTCGGTGGTCTGCACCCTCAGAACCGCGTTCGTGTTCGCCCCAGCAGCCTCACAGGCTCCGGTGAGCGTCAGCGGTCCATGGGTCGCGAGCGTCACGGGCGCGGCGCCCTCGGCCAGGCCGGTGGGGGCGATCGTCCTGAGGGTGGCGACCGAGCCCGCCGTGGTGGCGCTGCCGGCGGTGTCCGCGGCCGTGGCGCTCGGCACCTTCCCGAGTGAGGACTCGCTGACATCCGAGCCTGTGATCGTGTTGAACGCAACGTCGCGGCCCTGGATCGTGCTGTTGCGGACGTCGAATCCGCGCACCTCGTTGTTGCGGATGTCGAAGGTGCGAAGCGTGTTGTTCCGCACGTCCTTGCTGCGGACCGTGTTGTTCTTGATCTCGCGGCTGTCGATCGAGCCCGTGGCCAGGCCGTAGGACACCCCGCCGAGCGAGACGAAGAGGGCGACGCAGGCGATCACGAGCGCCGGCGACGGCAGCCGGCTGAGGCTGGACTTCACAGGGGATCCTCCGGGGTGGAGTCGGGGGTGATTCAGGCTTCTCGGGAGGGGAACACGCGAGCCGCCTCATCGGAGCGGACCGGCGCGGCCCGGGTCACCGGGAGGGTGACCGCGAAGCGGGCCCCACCGCCGTCCGCGTGGGACAGCTCGACGCGCCCGCCGTGGGCGTCGGCCACCGCCTTCACGATCGCCAGGCCGAGCCCGGTGCCGCGGCCGCCGTCTCCGGCCCCGCTCGCGAAACGCTCGAAGACGCGGTCGCGCAGGTGCTCCGGCACACCCGGGCCCCGGTCCGACACCTCCAGCACCGCGGAATCGCCGTCACGCCGCACCGAGACCGTGACCGGGGTGCCCGGCGGCGTATGCAGGAGCGCGTTCTCGACCAGGTTGCCGGCGAGTCGGTGGAGGTCGTCCGCCACTCCATTCACGGCGACCGGGCCGGGGACGTCGAGAGAGACGGGATGATCCGACGAGAGCGCCCCGGCCTCGGCCGTCGCCTCGCGCGCCACCGCGCTCAGGTCCACGGGGGCCGCGGGCACCTCGCGGCCGGCGTCGGCCCGTGCCAGGAGCAGCAGGTCGCCGACCAGCCGCCGCATGCGGCGCGACGAGCGCAGGGCGGACTCGGCCATCTCGCGCCGCTCGCCGTCCAGCTCCGCTTCCAGCAGCTCCAGGTTGGCGAGGATGCTCGTGAGCGGCGTGCGGAGCTCGTGCGAGGCGTCCGCCACGAACTCGCGCTGGCGAGCGAGCGTGGCCTCCGTCTCGCCGCGCGCGGCGCTCAGCTGCCGCAGCATGTCCTCGAAGGTCCGGGCCAGGTCGGCGACCTCGTCGTTGGCGCGGGGCCTGGCCAGCGTGATGTCGGGGTCGCGGGTGCGGGCCACCTCGCGGGCGGCGCGGGTGAGCCCGGCGATCGGCCGCATCGCGCGCTGCGCGACGTGGAGTCCGGCGATGAAGGCGAGGAGGGTCCCGCCGAGCACCCCGAAGCCGAGGAAGAGGCGCACCCGGTTGACCGTGCGGGAGAGCGTCTTCTTCGGCTTGGCGTACTGAACGAAGCCGATCACCTGCGCCAGGGACTCCTGCGCGAGCGGGTCGACGAAGCCCTCGGACGGCGCGCGCGTGGAGATCGTGAGCGCCCGTGAGATCACGCGGTAGTCACCCTGGTCGCTGATGCCCTGCCTGGTGGGGTCGCCGAGCGGGTGCAGGTCGGGGCCCCTCGGATAGAGGACCTGGCCGCCATTGTTGACCAGCCGCACCTGTGCGCCGCCCGTGGTCAGCCCGCTCAACGGCTCGGTGTTGATCACGAACTCGCCGTCGTCGAAGCGTGGGTCGAGCCGCTCGGTGAGGCCGGCGGCGGTGGCCCGCAGGTCGTCGTCGAACCCATCCCGGATGCGGTCCTCCGCCACGGCGCCGATGACCACCGCGAACAGGCAGAGGATCCCGAACGTGAGGGCCGCCGTAACGACCGCGATCTTCAGCTTCACGGGCAGCCGTGTCCTCACGGCTCGTCCCTCAGCACGTAGCCCGCCCCGCGGATGGTGTGAAGCACGCGCGGCTCGCCGCCCTGCTCGAGCTTGCGGCGCAGGTTGGAGATGAACACGTCAACCGTGTTGGTCTCGGCGAACGGGTGGTAGCCCCACACCTCGTCGAGGAGCGACTGTCGCGAGACGACGATGCGCTCGTTTCGCATCAGGTGCTCGAGCAGCTCGAACTCGCGCGCCGTGAGCTCGAGCTGGCGCTGGCCCCGGTAGGCCTCGCGCGTGGCGGGGTTGAGGCGCAGATCGCCCACCACCAGGGAGGCGCTGCCTCGCGGCGGGCGGCGGCGGAGCAGGGCCCGCATGCGAGCCAGGAGCTCGTCGCGCTCGAACGGCTTGACCAGGTAGTCGTCCGCACCCGCGTCGAGGCCCTCCACGCGCGCCTCGAGCGCGTCGCGCGCCGTGAGGATGAGGATCGGCACGTCGCCGTCGGTCCGCAGCCGGCGGCAGACCTCCACGCCGTCGAGCTTCGGCAGCCCCAGGTCGAGGACCACCGCGTCCGGGGAGAACACGCCGGCCTGGTCCAGCGCGGCCTCGCCGTCGCCCGCCACGCGGACGTCGTAGCCCTCCTTGTCGAGGGAGCGGCGCAGGACACCGGCGATGTCGGTGTCGTCCTCGACGACGAGCACTCGCGGGCGTCCCGACATGTCACCCATGGTAGGGAGGGTGCGCAGGCCTTCCGTCGAAGTTCCCCGGGATGGCCACGCGCCGCCGCAAGCGCCGCCGTTCCCTTGGCCCCTGGCCGTCGCTCGCGCTGCCGCCGCTCGAGCAGCGCCACTGGGACGTGATCGGCCTGGCCCTGGTCGCCTTCGCGGCCTTCTTCGCCTGCGTGTTCTACCTCGGCTGGGCCGGCGGCCAGGTGGGGGAGGCGATGGCCGACGGCTTTCTGTTCCTGTTCGGCGGGCTCGGCTATCTGACGCCGGTGGCCCTGTTCGCGGCGGGCGCCCTGATCGTGGTCCGCCCCATGATGGAGGCGGTCCATCCGTTCAAGACCGGCTTGGCGTGTCTCGCGGGCGCGCTCCTGCTCGGCCTGGCCGCCGGCTCGCTCGGCCTCGGCCCCGGCGACACGCCGCGGGACGGCTTCCTCGACGCCGACTACCTGCGCCGGCACGGCGGGCTGTCCGGCGAGGTGCTGTTCTGGACGTCGAGCACGCTGTTCTCGGAGGCGGGCGCGCACATCCTGTTCGTCTTCCTGCTGCTGGCCGGGCTCCTGCTGGTCACCGGGGCGTCGATCGCCGGCCTCGCGACGGCCACCCGCGAGGCCGCCACCAGCACCACCGAGCGTGTGCGCGGCGCCACCCGCTCGCTGTCCGCCGGCGCCACCGCGCCGCTGCCGCGCGGCCCGCTGCCGGGCGACCCCATCCCCGGCGTCCGTGATCCGGTCGAGCCGCCCGAGCCGGTGGAATCGGAGCCCGTGGTGCGCGCCACGCACGTGGAGGCGCCCGCCCTCGATGCCGCCGAGCGCTATCCGGACATCTATGAGGACGCGGAGCCGGATGACCGGCTGCCGGCGCTCCCGGAGCCCGAGGAGCCGGACGAGGAGCCCGTTCAGGAGGAGCTCACCCCGATGGGCAACGGCCGGTCCGCGGTCACCGAGGCGGACGACGTGGACTACCGCATGCCGCGGCCGGCCTTCCTGAAGCGCTCGAACGGCGCCCAGCGGGTCGACACCAAGAGCATCGAGCGCGTGGGGGCCCAGCTCACCGAGGCGCTCAGCCACTTCAACGTCGAGGCGAGGGTGATCGGGACGGTCACCGGCCCGCACGTCACGCGCTACGAGCTGCGCCTGGCGCCGGGGATCAAGATGTCCAAGGTCGCCCAGCTGAAGGACGACCTCGCCTACGCGCTCGCCGCCGAGCAGGTGCGCATCCTGGCGCCGATCCCCGGCAAGCAGGCGGTGGGCGTGGAGGTGCCCAACCGGGTGCGCAAGCTGGTCCACCTCGGCGACGTGTTCCAGGAGGCGCCCAGGGGCTGGTCGCCGCTGTCGGTCTGGCTCGGCAAGGACATCGCGGGCAAGGCGATCGGCACCGACCTCGCCAAGCAGCCGCACATCCTCATCGCCGGCACCACGGGCTCGGGCAAGTCGGGCTGCGTGAACGCGATGCTGTCGAGCGTGCTGCTGCGGTCCGACCCCAACGAGGTGCGCATGGTGCTCGTCGATCCCAAGCGGGTCGAGTTGAACCACTACGAGGGCATCCCGCACCTGCTGACGCCGGTGGTCACGTCGCCCCGGCTCGCGGCTAACGTGCTCGGCAACCTCATCAAGGAGATGGAGGAGCGCTACGGGGTGATGAGCGTCACGAAGACGCGCAGCCTCGTCGAGCTGAACCGGGTCCGCCTCCGCCAGGGCGAGCGGCCGCTGCCCTACATCCTCTGCGTGATCGACGAGCTCGCCGACCTGATGATGGTCGCGCCGGCCGACGTGGAGGACTCGATCATCCGCCTCGCCCAGAAGTCGCGTGCGGTGGGGATACACCTGGTGCTGGCCACGCAGCGCCCCAGCGCCGACGTGATCACCGGCATGATCAAGGCGAACGTGCCCGCCCGGATCGCCTTCGCGGTCTCCTCGCAGACCGACTCGCGCGTGATCCTCGACCAGAACGGCGCCGAGTCGCTGCTCGGCCAGGGCGACATGCTCTTCCGGCCGGCGGGTGAGTCGCGCTCGGCCCGCATCCAGGGCGCCTTCATCACCGAGGAGGAGATCGAGCGGCTCACGGAGCACTGGCGCCACCAGGGCGAGCCGGAGCTTCAGGAGGAGCTGCTCGAGGCGATCGAGACCGAGGACGACGGGGACGGCGTGGAGGGGGACTTCGACCCCGACCAGGACGACCTGCTCGCCGACGCGGTGGCCACAGTCGTGCAGATGGGCACGGCCTCCACCTCGATGCTCCAGCGCCGCCTGCGCGTGGGCTACACCCGCGCCGGCCGGCTGATCGACATGATGGAGCGGCGCGGCGTGATCTCGGGCTACGAGGGCTCGAAGGCGCGCCAGGTGCTGATCACCGAGGCCGATCTGCCGCGCGTGCTCGAGCAGCTGAGCGAGCCGCCCGTGGCGGCCCCTTCCGACGAATAGCTGGACGACTACCCTTCGCGCCCGATGCCCTCCATCGGGGACACGCTGCGCGAGGCGCGCATGCGGCGGCGCCTCGACATCGCAGACGTCGAGGCGAAGACGAAGATCCGTGCCAAGTACCTGCGCGCGCTCGAGAACGAGGAGTTCGGGATGCTGCCCGGACCCACCTTCGTCAAGACGTTCCTGCGCAGCTACGCGGAGGTGCTGGGGCTCGATCCTCACCTGCTGGTCGAGGACTACCGGGCCCGCTACGAGCCGCGCGACGAGGCGGAGCTCAAGCCGATCGGGCCCGCGGGCATGCGCCGCGAACCGCGCCGCCGCGCACGCCCTCCCGGGCCGTGGCTGCTGGTCGGGCTGGCCGTCGCGGCGGTGCTAGGAGTCCTTCTCGTGATCGGCCTGGTCGGGGAGGACGACAGCGGCGGCGGCGAGGCGGCCCAGGAGCAGACGACGACCGAGCCGCGCCGCGAGCGCCCGCGGCGGCGCCCGCAGCCGCCCCCGCCACGACGCGTGGCCCTGCGGATCGCTCCCGAGGCCGAGACCTACGTCTGCATCGACACCGGCGCCGGCACGGACATCCGCTTCGAGGGCATCCTCACCTCGCCCCAGACCTTCCGCGGCAGGCGGCTGCGGGTGAACCTCGGCAACACCTCGGTCTCGGTGTCGGCGAACGGCAAGCCGGTCGAGGTGGGGTCGGGCCCCAACCCGGTGGGGTTCGCGTTCACGCCTCGATCCACCACCCCGGTGCCGATCGGAGAGCGTCCCTGCGCGTGAGCCCGTGAGCGCCCGAGCGGGCATCGTGGTCACCGGCACGGAGGTGCTGACCGGGCGCGTGCGCGACCGCAACGGCCCCTGGCTGTCGGATCGGCTGCTGGAGCTGGGTGTGGAGCTCGCCCACATCACGATCTGCGGCGACCGGCGCGAGGACATGCTCGCGCAGCTCGGCTTCATGGCCGAGCAGGGTGTCGACGTGATCATCACCAGCGGCGGGCTCGGGCCGACCGCGGACGACCTGACGATCGAGATCGTGGCCGAGTTCACGGGGCGGCCGCTGTTCTTGGACAGCGACCTCGAGGCGCGGATCGCCGAGATCCTCAGACCGCTCATGAAGCGGTTCCCCGACCTGGACTTCGAGGCGGTGCGGGCCTCGAACCGAAAGCAGGCGCTTGTGCCGCAGGGCGCGCGGGTGATCGACCCGGCCGGCACCGCGCCCGGGCTGGTGGTGCCTGGAAAGCCCGTCGTGGTGGTCATGCCGGGGCCGCCGCGGGAGCTCCACGCGATGTGGCCCGAGGCGGTGTCGACCGAGGCCTTCCAGGAGGCGGTGGACGGCCGCACCCGGTATTCGCAGCAGACGCTCAGGCTGTTCGGGATCCCGGAGTCGGAGATCGCCGAGACGCTTCGGGTGGCAGAGCGGTCGGTGGAGGGCTTCGAGCAGCTCGAGATCACCACGTGCCTGCGGCGCGGCGAGGTCGAGATGGTCACGCGCTGGGAGCCCGAGGCCGACGGGGCCTGGCAATCGCTCGCGGCGCTGGTCGCGGAGCGGCATGCGCGGTCGCTCTACTCCACCGACGGGTCGCGCGTGGACGACCAGGTGGCGGAGCTACTCGCCGGACGCTCGCTGGCGGTGGCGGAGTCCTGCACCGGCGGGCTGATGGCCGCCCGGATGACGGAGCGGGCCGGCTCGTCGGCCTACTTCGCGGGCGGTGTGGTGGCGTACTCGAACGAGGCGAAGTCGGAGCTTCTGGGAGTCGACCCCGGGCTGATCGAGCGCCACGGCGCGGTCTCGCTCGAGGTCGCCGACGCGATGGCGGACGGCGCCATGGCGCGCTTCGACGCCGACGTGGCGCTGTCGATCACAGGCGTAGCCGGCCCGGGCGGGGGGACGGAGGCAAAGCCCGTCGGCTACGTGTGCTGGTGCGCCGCGCTTGCCGGCGGGCCGCGGTTGACGCGCGACACGCGCCTGCCGGGCGACCGGGCGGACATCCGCGACCGCTCGACCACGGTGGGGATGCACCTGCTGCGGCGGCTCCTCCGCAGCAAGGAGGGAGTACCGCGGTGAGCGGGCCGCGCGCCCGGATGTTCGTGGCGCTCGACCTGCCGGCCGGCGCCCGCGCTGCCCTCGCCGCGTGGCGGGACGAGCTGGTGGAGGGGCGGCGGGACCTCCGGCCCGTGCGCGCCGAGGCGCTCCACGTCACGCTGGTCTTCCTCGGGTGGCAGGACGAGAAGGCCGCGGACGCGATCGCCTCGGCCGCCTTCGAGGCGTGCGCCGGCCTGCCCGCGGCGCGGCTGCAGGCGGGCGGGATCAGGCCGCTGCCGCCGCGCGACCCGCGTCTGTTCGCGCTCGATCTGGAGGACGAGGAGGGGCGCGCGGGGGCCGTGCAGTCGGCAATCTCCGTCGCGCTCGAGGCCGGCCGCTGGTACCGGCCGGAGAAGCGCCCCTTCTGGCCACACCTCACCCTGGCGCGCGTGAAGAGAGGCGAGCGGCGGGTGCCGCCGCTCGCCGATGCCCCGGCTGCGCCGGCGGAAACGTTCACCGCCGGCCAGCTCACGCTGTACCGCTCCACGCTGCGGCCGCAGGGCGCGATCTACGATCCCCTGGCACAGGTGGCGCTGTGATTCACGACACCGCGTTCCGGGGCTTCTCCCGATCCGCCGACGCCTATGAGAGAGGACGGCCAGGGTACCCCGACGCCGCCGTGGCGCTGTTCGCCTCGCACTTGCCCGCCGGGGCCACGGTGCTGGACCTGGCCGCCGGCACCGGCAAGCTCACGCGGCCGCTGCTGGCCGCGGGCCTCGAGGTGATCGCCGTGGAGCCCGTGGCGGAGATGCGCTCGGCGCTGCCCGCCTCGGTGCGCGCGCTCGAGGGCACGGCCGAGGCGATCCCGCTCGCGGCCGGGGAGCTGGACGGGGTGGCCGTCGGTCAGGCGTTCCACTGGTTCGACGGCGACGCCGCGCTGCCGGAGATCCACCGCGTGCTGCGCCCGGAGGGCCTGCTCGCCCTGCTCTGGAACACCCGGGACGAGAACGATCCGGTCAACCGCGCGATCGACGAGCTGCTTGCCCCGTACCGCCGCGGGACGCCGACCCAGCGCAGCAGGGACTGGCGAGCCGCGTTCGACCGGACGACGCTGTTCGCGCCGCTCGAGGAGCGCGAGTTCCCGAGCGAGCAGCGGCTCGACGCCGACGGGATGGAGGCCCGAGTGGGATCGATCAGCTTCATCGCCGCGCTCGACGCGCCCGAGCGGGCGCGGGTCGCGGAGCGGGCACGGGCGATCGCGGGCGAGGGAACCGCGGCGGTGGCCTACCGGACCGAGGTGCTGATCTGGCGGCGGACCTGATGCGACACAGCAACCCCTCTGCGGTAGGACTCCGCCCATGGAACAGCGCGTAAGCCTCGTCACCCTCGGAGTCCGCGATCTCGCCCGGGCGCGCAAGTTCTACGAGGCGCTCGGCTGGCGCACGCGGGCGGAGCCGGGCGACGACGTCGTCTTCTTTCAGGCCGGAGGGATGGTGGTGGCGCTCTGGGACAGGGCGAAGCTCGCGGACGACAGCGGCGTGGTTGACGGCGGCGGCTGGGGAGGCGTCACGCTCGCGCACAACGTCCGCTCGCCCGCCGAGGTGGACGCGGTCATCGAGGAGGCGCGCGCCGGCGGGGCGGAGATCGTGCGCGAGCCGGCCGAGACGTTCTGGGGCGGCTACTCGGCGGCGATCATCGACCCCGAGGGCCACGCCTGGGAGATCGCGCACAACCCGCGCTGGACGATCCGCGACGACGGCTCGGTCGAGCTGCCCATGTAGCTACTCGACCGGCGTCAGCTCGATCACCGGGATGCGCCGGTGCGAGGCGCGTTTCCGGTACTGCGTCCAGCCGGGATAGATCTCGATCCCGCGGTTGTAGTTCCGCTCGCGCTCCTCGCCCTCGAGCTCGCGCGCGACCATCTCGCGCGTCTTCCCCTCGAACGTGCAGGTCGCGCGCGGATTGGCGCAGAGGTTGTGGTACCAGGCGGGGTTTCGGTACTGCCCGTAGTTGGACGCGATGACGACAAGGCGGTCGCCGTCCGGAAGGCCCAGGAGCGGAAGCGTGTGCCGGCGGCCGCTCTTGGCGCCGGTGGTGGTGAGCATGACGACAGGCAGCCCGGCGACCCAGGAGACGAAGGTGGCGCGGCCGCGCGTGCTCCGGTACACGAGCCGGTCGATGTGGTGCAGCGTGCGGGCGTAGAACCAGGAGACGGGAGGCCAGGCCGCGGTGGTGCGGACGACGCGCCGGAAAAGGTTGGCCCGCCGGTACTCGTACATGCGAGGGCGATCCAACCACATGGCGGGAGCGGGGGCGAGGTCCGTCCGGACCGGCGCTTACGTTTGTGGACTCGGAGAGCTTTCGAGAGGACAAGACGCATGGACAAGGAGCAGCAGAAGGCCGCGCAGGCGCGTGAGTCGGCGCTGAAGAACGCGCTCGGACAGATCGAGCGGCAGTTCGGCCAGGGGTCGATCATGAAAATGGGGGACGAGGCGGCGGCGGTGCGCGTCGCGGCGATCCCCACGGGCGCGCTCTCGCTCGACCTCGCCCTGGGCGTGGGCGGCCTGCCGCGAGGTCGCATCGTCGAGGTCTTCGGCCCGGAGTCGTCGGGCAAGACCACGCTGCTCTATCACGTGCTGGCGAGCGCCCAGCGCATGGGCGGCATCTGCGCGTTCATCGACGCCGAGCACGCGATGGACCCCGCCTACGCGAAGCGCATCGGCGTGGACATCGACGAGCTGCTCGTGTCCCAGCCGGACCACGGCGAGCAGGCGCTCGAGATCGCCGACCTGCTGATCCGCTCCGGAGCCGTCGACGTCGTGGCGATCGACTCGGTGGCCGCCCTCACCCCGAAGGCCGAGCTGGAGGGTCAGATGGGCGACCAGACGGTGGGCGTGCAAGCCCGCATGATGAGCCAGGCGATGCGAAAGCTGGCCGGCAACCTGAACAGGGCGAACACCCTCTGCGTCTTCACGAACCAGATCCGGGAGAAGGTCGGGGTGATGTTCGGATGCTGGCACTACGACGCTCGCGTCGTGCTGGCGGACGGCAGCACAGAGAAGATCGGCAAGATCGTCAACCAGCGCATGCCGGTCAAGGTCATGTCGATGGATCCCGACACCGGCGTGATCTCACCCAAGCGGATCGTCGACTACTACAACAACGGCGAGACCGACGAGTGGCTGCAGTTCGAGGTCGAAGCGGGGAGCGGCCCGGGCAGGCGCAAGTTCGCCTGCACCCCCAACCATCTGATCTTCACTCCGGAGGGGGAGAAGCCGGCTGATGAGATCGCTGAGGGCGACGAGGTCCTTACGGCCGTCAAGCACTACGACCTGCGAGAGGACCAGCTCAAGCTGCTACTCGGAAGCTTGCTGGGCGACGGCTCTCTCCGATTCGCCTCGGAGCACAACGCAGCGTTCCGGGTAGGCCACGGCGAGAAACAGCGTGAGTACTGCGAGTGGAAGCACGACATGCTCGCGCCCTTTGCACACAGGATTGGTAAGACCGGCAGCGGCATCGGCTTCGACACGATTCCGATGAACCAGCTGGCCTGGCTGCACCAGGCTGTCTACGCGGTAGACGGCGGCCGCACCGTCAGCGACGAGCTGATCGAGCAGCTCGACGAACGGGCGATCGCCGCTTGGTACTGCGATGACGGTTCGTTCTCCGGCTACTACAAGCGGTGGGGCCACGGGAAGGCCGTCATCTACTCAAAGGCGCTAAGTCGGGAGGACAAGGAGCGCCTCGCGAGCCGCTGTGAGGAGCTGGGCATGGGGCGGCCGACGGTCCGCGATCGCGAGCTCCTGTTCAGTGGTGAGCGGACGCGCATGTTCCAAGAGAAGATCGCCCCGTATGTCCATCCGTCGCTTGACTACAAGCTCCATCCGGATTTCCGAGGTCAGTTCGTCTGGCACCCGGATACCAGCGACGCTCACCTCAACGGCACCCGCCTGAAGACTCGTACCAGCCTGCGGGCGGTTCCGATGAAGGTGCTTCGGAAGTACCGCAAGCCAACTCCGCCGCCGCAGCACGAGCGTCCGTCGAACCGGTGCCGCTACGACCTACAGATCGAGGGCAACCACACCTACCTGGTCGACCACGTGGTCGTGCACAACTCCCCGGAAACGCAGCCCGGCGGCCGCGCCCTCAAGTTCTACGCGTCGCAGCGGCTCGACATCCGCCGCATCGAGACCCTCAAGGAGGGCACCGAGGCGGTCGGGAACCGGGTGCGGGTCAAGGTCGTCAAGAACAAGGTGGCTGCGCCGTTCCGGCAGGCCGAGTTCGACATCGAGTACGGCGTCGGCATCTCGAGCCAGGGCTGCATCCTCGACCTCGGGATCGAGCACGGGATCGTCCAGAAGTCCGGCTCGTTCTTCTCCTACGGCGACGAGCGGCTGGGCCAGGGGCGCAACAACGTGAAGGGCTACCTGCGCGAGCACCCCGAGATCGCGCGCGAGATCGAGCACAAGATCTACGAGACGCTGGGGGTGGAGCCCGCCGGGGCGCCGCTGGCCGCGGTTCCGCCGGCGGAGGGCGAAGCCGAGGGCGAGGTCGCCGTCCCGACGGCCGAGGAGGAGCGCGCCGCCTGAGCCTTGGCCTGCACGTGAGCAAACGATGACGCAGCCTGGCGCCGGCGATCCCGACAGTGAGCGCAAGAGGGCTCTTCAGCTCGCCTACAACGCCGTGGGCTACCGGGATCGCACCGTCGCCGAGCTGCGCACGTGCCTCGAGCGCAAGCGTGTGGAGCCCGACGCGATCGCCGGGGCGGTCGAGGAGCTCACCGCCGCCGGCGTCTTGGACGACGCCCGCTTCGCGCGCCGCTTCGCCGAGGACAAGCGCGACCTGGAGCGCTGGGGCTCCGAGCGCATCGCCCGGGATCTGCACCGCCGCGGCATCGCGCCGGACTTGGTCGAAAGGGTGCTGTCAGATCACAGCCGCGAGGCCGAGCTGGCCGCTGCCCTCGTGCTGCTCGAGCAGCGGGTGCCGACGCCCCGCGATGACCGCGATCGTGACCGCGCCTGGCGGCTCCTCATCCGTCGCGGGTACGACGGCGAGCTCGCCTACGAGGCCGTTCGCCGCCACGAGGAGGGCGGGCGCCGCGCGGCCTGAGGCTCGCCGCCGGGCCTTCCCAGCGGTCATCGCGCCACGATAACCGCGCGCATCTTCTGGGTTGTCACGCGGCGGGCGCGGGGTTAACCTCCTGTGAAGCGGCCCGGCCGGCCGCCTTGAGACTGAAATACCAGCAAATCGGCTTCTTTTCGCGGATGAATGCACCTGAGCTAAGTGGAGGGAGTGCTCGGGAGGGACCTTAGAGCTGCACGTACGCGCGCCTGCCCGGCGCGCGTTCCGCTTGAGGGGGGCCGAACGGCGCGCCCGCGCCGGGAGGAGACACCCAAATGGAGGAGATCGTGTTGGCGGCGCTGGTTGCGGCGGCAGTCGCCGTGGCCGTGGCGCTGCTCCTGCAGCGACCTCGCGCCGCGCCGACCGCCGCGGGGCCGGTCGCCGCACCCGAACGGCGCGAAAGCGCCCGCCCCGGCGCGGCCGTGCCCGCGGGCGCCGGCAGCGAGGAGATCGAGGACGAGCTGCGGGCGCGCCGCTCCGAGCTGGCGCGCCTGGAGGAGCGCCTGCGATCGAAGGAGAGCTCGCTCGAGCTCCACGGCCAGCGGCTGGACGAGCGCGAACGCTCGCTCGACGACCGGCAGCGCAACCTCGAGCACGGGCGGGAGGAGCTGAAGGCCGCCAAGCGCGACCAGCTCCGCGAGCTCGAGCGCGTAGCCGGCCTGAGCGCCGGCCAGGCAAAGCAGATCATGATGCGCGAGCTCGAGGACGAGCTGCGCCACGAGAGCGCCCGGCTGATCCGCCAGGTGGAGGAGGAGACCCGCCACGACGCCGACCGCCGCGCCCGCAGCATCCTCGCGGCCGTCATGCAGCGTGTGGCGTCGAGTCACGCCGTCGAGACGACGGTCTCCGTCGTCGAGCTGAAGTCGGACGAGCTGAAGGGCCGGATCATCGGCCGCGAGGGGCGCAACATCCGCGCCCTCGAGACCCTGACGGGGATCGACTTCATCATCGACGACACCCCCGGGGCGGTCCTGCTCTCGGGCTTCGACGGCGTACGGCGCGAGATCGCGCGGCTCACGCTCGAGAAGCTCCTCCAGGACGGGCGCATCCACCCGGCCCGTATCGAGGAGGCCTTCCACCAGGCCAAGTCGGAGATCGACCAGCACGTGGTGGTGGTGGGCGAGCAGGCCGTCTTCGAGGCCAACGTCGGGTCGGTGCATCCCGAGCTCGTAAAGCTGCTCGGGAAGCTTCGGTTTCGGACGAGCTACGGCCAGAACGTCCTTCACCACTCGGTCGAGTGCGCACGCCTGGCCGGGATGCTCGCTTCGGAGCTGGGCGCCGACCCGCGCGTCGCCGCGCGCGCCGCCCTGCTGCACGACATCGGGAAGGCGGTGTCGCACGAGACGGAGGGCCCGCACGCCCTCGTCGGAGGCGAGCTGGCGCGGCGCTACAAGGAATCGGAGGCGGTCGCGCACGCCATGGAGGCCCACCACAACGAGGTGGAGCTCCAGACGGTCGAAGCGGTGATCGTGCAGATCGTGGACGCTCTCTCTGGCGCCCGTCCGGGCGCACGGGGCGAGTCGCTCGAGCACTACGTGAAGCGCCTCCACGAGCTCGAGGCGATCGCCACGCGGCACGAGGGCGTCGACAAGGTCTACGCGATGCACGCCGGGCGCGAGATCCGCGTGATCGTCCACCCGGACGAGATCGACGACGACGCCGCGTCGCTGCTGTCGCACCAGATCGCTCGCGAGGTCGAGAAGGAGCTCGAGTACCCCGGCCAGATCAAGGTCACCGTGATACGGGAGAGCCGCGCCACCGACTACGCGAGATGAGGCGCTTCCTCGCCTGGCGCGGCCTCGACGAGTGGCGCGCCGAGGGCTGCACGGTGGAGGTGGGCGACCATGGGCTGCGCGCGGTCGGCGTGCAGCTCGGCTCGACGTACCAGCTGGACTACGGGCTGGAGACCGGGCCGGAGCTGTTCACGCGCAGGCTCGTCGTCACCGTCAAGGACGCCGACGGCGAGCGGGGGGTCCTGCTCGAACGCTCCGAGGAGGACGGCGCGTGGACCCTGAACGGCAACCCGCTGCCGCACGTGGAGGGCGCGCTCGACATTGACCTCGCGCTCTCCCCCTTGACCAACTACATGCCCGCCGCCCGGCTGGGCGACGAGCCGCGCGACCACGTGATGGCCTGGGTCGAGGTGCCCAGCCTCGCGGTGCATCGCTCACCACAGCGCTACGAGCCGCTGGGGCCGCTGCGCGTGCGGTACGTCAGCCTGGACAGCGACTTCACCGCCGACCTGGACCTCGACACCGACGGCTTCGTGCTCCACTACCCGGAGCTGGCAGGGCGCGTGTAAGCGATCCGCGCGCACTCGGCCGAGCCGAGTGCTTGCGGCCAAGCGGACTATGCTCGGCCGGGCATGAAGACGTACCACCTCACCACCTTCGGGTGCCAGATGAACGAGCACGACTCGGAGCGGATGAAGGGCATGCTCGAGTCGCTCGGGTACCGGGAAGCGCCGGAGCGCGCCGCTGCAGATCTCATCCTCTTCAACACATGCTCGATCCGCGAGAAGGCGGACGACCGGTTCGTCGCTCACCTGCAGGAGGCGCGCGCGCTCAAGCGGCGCGATCCGGAGCGGACGATCGGCGTCGGTGGCTGCTGGGCGCAGTCGATGAAGGAGCAGGTGTTCCGGCGGTTCCCGTTCGTGGATGTGGCGTTCGGACCCGGCCAGGTGCACAAACTCGCCGAGTTCCTGACCGCCGACTCGATCACCGCCCAGGGGTACTTCGAGTTTGAGGGATTCACGGGCCATCTGCCGGCCAAGCGAGCGCGCAAGTTTCAGGCGTGGCTGCAGATTTCAGTGGGTTGTCGGTGTCGTTGTAGTTACTGCATTGTCCCCTCGACGCGTGGAACCGAGGTCAGCCGCCCGCTCGACGAATTGGTCGTCGAGGCTGAGCGTCTGGTCGTCGAAGGCGTAGGCGAGATCACGCTTCTCGGCCAGAACGTGAACTCATACGGGCGCGACCTTCGGCCGGCACGAGCGAGCTTCTCGCAGCTGCTTTACAGGCTTGACGCGATCGAGGGGCTCGATCGTATCCGCTACACCAGCCCTCACCCCAAGGACATGCGCGAGGACGTGATCCGCGCTCACGCGGAGCTCGAGTCTCTGTGTGACCACATCCACCTGCCGCTGCAGTCCGGCTCCTCGGCCATCCTGAAAGCAATGCGCCGGACCTACAACCGCGACCGCTACATGGATCGCGTGGCCCTGATCCGCGAGCACGTGCCGGACTGCGCGCTCACCACCGACATCATCGTCGGCTTCCCGGGCGAGACCGAGGCCGACTTTCGGGAGACGCTCGAGGTGTGCGAGGAGGTCGGGTACGACGGCGCGTTCACGTTCATCTACTCGCCGCGCCGCGGCACCGAGGCGGCGGAGATGACCGACCGCTTCGTCCCGCATGAGGTGGCGGTGGAGCGGATGGAGCGCCTCGTCGAGGTCGTCCAGCGCCGCGCTCGCGAGCGCGCCCAGCGGTTCGTGGGCCGGAGGCTCGACGTCCTTGTGGAAGGGGAGTCGCGCACCGATGCCAGCCGCCTACGCGGGCGAACCACGCACAACAAGGTCGTGAACTTCGACGGCCTGGCGGCCCCTGGCAACATCGTGCCGGTGGAGATCACGGGGGCCACGAGCCAGACGCTCAGTGGCGAGATGTCGCTGGCCGACAGCGCGCTGCTTCAGTAGCGTCCCGTCGGCAGCGAGCCAGTCCCTCGCGTCCATCCGAACCAAGAGGGAACATGCGTTCGGTGCCCTCACGAAGCATCGAGGCCGAGACGGAACGCTGGCCGAGCGACCTCCCCGACGGCGGCGTCCGGTATTGCGCCACCGATGAGACGCGCGTGCTCATGGCAGATGGAACGCACCGGGCGATCGCCGACATCCGGGTTCGCGACGAAATCTATGGCACATCGCGCCCAGGGTGGACCCGCCAATTCACGAGAACATCTGTGCTTGATCGCTGGTCGGTGCTCAGACCGGCGTACCGTGTCACCCTCGCTGACGGCACCGAAATCGTGGCGCGTGGCGACCATCGCTTCCTCACGCGGCGCGGCTGGAAGCATGTGACCGGAGCAGAACAGGGTCGTGATCGTCGGCCCCATCTAACGGTCGGTGGCGAGCTGCTCGGCATTGGTCGGCTCGCCGAGCCGCCCCAGCACGACGCCGACTACCGAGCTGGGTACCTCTGCGGCGTGGTTCGAGGTGACGGCTACCTTGCCACGAGCGCATATGAGCGTCGAAACGGTCGCATCGAGATTCTGCACCGCTTTCGACTTGCGCTCGCTGACCCGGAGGCGCTTCTACGGGCTAGGGCCTTCCTGGATTTGATGGAGGTTCCCACGCGCGAGCGGATCTTCGCTCCTGCAACCACCAATCGTCGTGCGATTACGGCAATCGCTACGAACACCAGTGGCGGTGTCGAACGCGTCCGCCGAGTCATCCGATGGCCACCCTCCCCACCGGACGGCTGGCGCAAAGGCTTTCTAGCCGGCATTTTCGATGCCGAAGGATCGTGTGGTGCCAGCGTGCTCCGCATCTGCAACACGGATCCGGAGATCATCGACTGGACGACCGCCTGTCTTGCTCGCTTCGGCTTCAACTTCGTGATCGAGCCGCCCACGCCCAATCACGCCGCGTCCTATGTGCGGGTTCGTGGGGGGCTGGTCGAGCGACTGCGGTTCTTCCATATGACGGGGCCTGCGATCACCCGAAAGCAGGACCTCAGTGGGCGCGCGGTGAGAACGAACGCCGATCTACGAGTGGTTTCGATCGAGCCACTCGGCGAGGCTATGCGGATGTACGAAGTCAGCACCGGCACGGGCGACTTCATCGTAAACGGGGTAGTCAGACAGGCCGCAGCCGCGCCACCCGTCGCGAAGACGGAACTGTAACCGGTGGGTGCGGTCCGGCCCGACGGGCGGCTCTGGCCTAGGGCACGCGATCGCGGTCCTGGTGCGCGGCACGCCTGGTAAGGATGCCTCCTCTGGGCGCCCAACCCGGGGCTCAGCCGCGCAGGACCGCCCGCAACTCGCGCAGTGCCGCCCGTGCCTCGAGCACCCCGCCCGGACCCCACCATGTGGCCAGGTCCACGTCGCGCTGCTCGAAGCGCCCGGGCAGCCTCACCCGTTCGGACTCGGGCTGCGAGACGAGCACCATGTCGGCACGGCGGAGCGAGCCCACCTGCCGGAGACCCACGTCGGCCAGGATGGTGCCGGCGAAGGAGTCGCGCGGGGCGAGTCCCCAACCGTCCTCCGTCGGCCTCACGACGGCCACCCGGCGTGATCCCTTCACGTTCGCGCGCACGCCGGCCACGCGGCGGTCGTAGTCGGTGAGGAGCGCCTCGGCGTCGTTTGTGCGTCCCAGCGCCTCGCCCATGAGGCGCAGGTTCAGCTTCCAACGGCCGCTGCCGGGCTCGACGATGACCGTCGGGGCGATCAGGCTCAGGCCCTCGAAGAGCGCGCCCTGCCGGCCGACGATCAGGTCCGGCTTGGCCTTCCGAACGGCCCGCAGCTCACCGGCCGCGACCGGCTGAATCGTCTCGACCCCCGCCGCCGGACCCCGCAGGTACGGCGGCAGCCTGTCGCCCGGCGCCACGGCAACCACCGGGCGCACGCCCAGCGCGATGGTGTCGTCGAGCGTGTCGACCGTGAGCGTGGCCACCCGGTCCGCCTGGCCGGGCACCTTCGACTCGCCCTTCACGTGCTGCACCTTCAGAGGGCGCGCGGTCTCCTTTCGCTCGTCGAAGCCGGACTCCTGGCAGCCGAGCGCAAGCGCGGCCGAGACCGCGAGCAGCAGAAAGATGAGGACCCGCACGGCAGGTATTAGTAGCGATCGTGCACGTTGTCGCCCTGTTCGGCCCCACGGGAGTGGGGAAGACCGCCGTCGCCATCGCGCTGGCCGAGCGGCTGCGCGAGCGAGGCGAGGAACCCCTGGCCGTGTCGGCCGACGCGCTTCAGGTCTATCGCGGCCTCGAGCTGCTGTCCGGCGCCGCCACGCCGGAGGAGCAGCAGCGGCTCGAGCACCGCCTGCTGTCCTTCGTCGATCCGCGCGAGACCTTCTCCGCCGGCGAGTTCGCCGCGCTCGCGCACGCCGAGATCGACGCCGCGCTGGCAGCCGGGCGGCGCCCGATCGTGGTGGGAGGCACGGGCCTCTACCTCCAGGCGGCCCTGACCGACTTGGAGCTGCGTCCGCCGCCCGACCCCGCCGTGCGGGAGCGCATCCAGCGCCGGCTCGCTGCCCGCGGGCCGGAAGCCCTCCACGCCGAGCTCGCCCGCCGGGCGCCGGGGGTCGCCGCCGCGATCGACCCGCGCGACCGCACGAGGGTCACCCGCGCGCTCGAGCTGCTCGAGATGGGGGAGGAGCCGGCCCCGTCGGGCCCCGAGTCGCGGCTCTGGACCGCCCGGCTCCGTCACCCCACGCTGCTCTGCGGCCTCACCATGGAGCGCGATGCGCTCTACGAGCGCATCGACGCCCGCGTAGAGGCGATGGTCGCCGCCGGCGCCCCGGAGGAGGTGCGGCAAGCCGACGCCGCCGGCGCCTCGCACACGGCCCGGGCCGCTCTCGGATTCGAGGAGCTGCTCCGCGGAGACGTCGAGGCGATGAAACGGCGTACGCGCAAGTACGCGAAGCGACAGCTCACCTGGCTTCGTCGCCTGCCGGAGGCGCATGAGATCGATATCACCAAGCGCGACGCGGTCGGCGCGGCGGAGGCGGTCGTACATATACTGGCCGCGCAGCCAGGGGAGGCGCGGCTCTGAGAGGGAGGATCTTTGACGCGCTTTGCCGTTTCACTGCTGGCCCTTGGCATCGCAATCGTCCCGGCGACCATCGCGTACGCCGCGCCGCTCGACTTCGGCCGGCAGACCTACAGCATCCTCCCGCCCGGCCAGTCGGGCGCGGTGCCGCCGGTGGACAACAGCCTCGACCAGCTCGGCCTGTACGACGCGCTGACGCCGCTCTTCGGCGATGTGCGCAAGCGCCACATCGAGCGGCTGTTCAGGTCGGCCCGCTTCTTCGAGCCGCGCGGCGGCACGGTCGAGCGCCCCCGGCGCGGCCTCACGATCCGCCGCGACCGCCAGTGGGGCGTTCCGCACATCCGCGGCCGCACCCGCCGCGACGTGTTCTTCGGCATCGGCTGGGCCACCGCGCAGGACCGGGGACTCTTCATGGAGGCGATCCGCTACCCGGCCCGCTTTGCGATCCTCGACGCCCCGGGAAAGAACGCGCTCGACATCGCCACCGAGCTGCGCACGTTCGAGCCGAGCGCGCAGGCCGAGCGGTTTGTCGCACGTCAGCGACGACTCCTGCTCGACACCGGCCGGCGGGGACGACGTGTAATGAAGGAGGTGCGCGCCTACGTCGCGGGCATCAATGCGTACAACCGCAAGGCCGGCAACGACGAGATCGAGCCCTGGACCTACGTCGACGTGACCGCGGTGACGGGCCTGCTCGGCCAGACGTTCGGCGCCGGTGGAGGGGACGAGGTGCGCAGCTCGCTGCTGCTCGCCGAGCTGCGCCGGCGGCTCGGGCGCCGGGCCGGCACGGCCGTCTGGCGCGACCTGCGCTCGGCGAACGACCCGGAGACGCCCGTGACCACCACGCGGCGCTTCCCGTACACGACCGAGCGGACCGAGAGGGCGCCGGGCTCGCTGCAGGTCGACGCCGGCTCGCTGAGCGCCTCCGCGGCGCGCGCCGCGCGCGTGGCACAGCAGAACATGAGGCGGGCCTCGAACGCCGTGCTCGTGGGCCGCAAGCGCTCGGCGAGCGGTCATCCGCTGGCGGTGATGGGCCCGCAGCTGGGGTACTACTACCCGGAGCTCTTCCTCGAGGTCGACGCCCACGGCGGCGGCGTCCACGTCCGCGGCGGGGTGCTGCCGGGGCTGCCTTACGTCTTGGTCGGTCGCACGCGCGACTACGCCTGGAGCGCGACGTCCGCCGCGAGTGACAACACGGACCAGTTCCTGGAGCGGCTCTGCAACCTTGACGGCAGCCCGCCCACCCGCGAGTCGACGCACTACCGCTACAAGGGCCGCTGCCGGCCGATGCGCACTTTCAACGCCGGGGTGCTCAGGGGAGGCGCTGGGGAGCCGGACGAGCAGGTCGTATTCCGCGAGACCGTGCACGGTCCGGTGAGCGGGACGGTGACGGTCGGCGGGAGGCCGTACGCGGTCGCGACGCTCCGCTCCAGCCGCGGCCGGGAGACGCTCGGCGGGCTGTGGGCGTCTGCGATGAACGCGGGCGAAGTCCGGTCCCCCCGCGACCTGTTTCGGATCGCACGCCCCATCGCGTTCACCTTCAACCTGTTCTACGTCGACCACGAGGACATCGCGTTCTTCTCGACCGGGCGCCTCCCGATGCGGGCACGGGGCACCGACCCCAGCCTGCCGACGCTCGGCACGGGCCGCTACGACTGGCGCGGGTTCCTGGCGCCGCGCCGCCATCCGCGGGCCATCAACCCCAAGGGCGGGCTGCTCGTGAGCTGGAACAACAAGCCCGCGGCCGGGTTCGGTGCGGCCGACAACAACTGGGCATTCCAGTCGGTGCACCGCTACGAGCTCTTGACCGGGTTCAAGCGGCGCAATCGGCTGCACGACGTGTTGAGCGTCGTGAACCGGGCCGCCACCCAGGACCTGCGCGCTGTCGAGGTCTGGCCCGTCATCAACGCGGTCCTGCGGGGCGGTCCGCCGCCAGATGCGCGAAGCGGCCGGGCCGCGGCGCTGGTGAACGCGTGGGTGGCAAAGGGCGCGAGCCGGCTCGACCGCGACCTCGACGGCGGGATCGACGACCCGGGGGCTACCGTGCTCGATCAGAGCTGGGACGCCCTCTCCGAGGCGGTGCTGCGCCCGGTGCTCGGCGACCTGGCCGCCCAGGGCGGGCTGCTTGGCCAGCTCCGGAGCCGCGACGCCTCTCCCCGCCGCGCGAACGGGACGTCGTACGGGGGCGGCTGGTACGGCTACGTGGAGAAGGACCTGCGCACGCTGCTCGGGCGCAAGGTGAGGGGCCGCTACAGCCGCCGCTACTGCGGCGGCGGGGACCTGAGCGCCTGTCGCCAGTCGCTGTGGGCAGTGATTCAGCAGAGCGCCGACGCCCTGGCGGCCGCCCAGGGCCCGGATCCCAGCGCCTGGCGCTCGGACGCCACGGAGGAGCGGCTCGAGTTCGTGCCGGGCGTGTTGGGTGAGGAGAACACGATGCGGTGGGCCAATCGCCCGACGCTGCACCTCCTGATGGAGTTCAAGGGCCATCGATAGCCTCACGCGCCGTGCGCTTCGAGAAGTGGCAGGCGCTGGGCAACGACTACGTGATCGTCGAGGAGCGGGAGCTTCCGTTCGAGCTCACCCCTGAGCGGATCCGGCGCATCTGCACGCCGCACACCGGTGTGGGCTCGGACGGCATCGTGCTGTTGCGGGAGACCGACGAGCGCGGCTTCGTCGCCGAGATCGCCATCTACAACCCGGACGGATCGGAGGCGGAGCTGTCCGGCAACGGCGTGCGCCAGGCCGTGATGTACCTGCGCCGGAACGGCTGGGTCGACAGCGACACCTTTTCCGTGCGCACCGCCGCCGGCGAGATTCGGCCTCGCATCAACGGGGATCTCTGCACGATGGACATGGGTCGCGCGAGGCTTCGGTCCGAAACGGACTTCCCGAGCGGCGGCGCGGACGGCGCCGGCCGAGTCAGCGCGGCCGGCCGCGAGTTCGCCTTCCAGTTCGTGCAGGTGGGCAACCCGCAGTGCGCCATCGAGGTCGACGAGACCCTGGACAGGCTGCCGCTCGCGCGGTACGGCCGGGAGATCGAGCGCCACGAGCTCTTCCCGAACCGCACCAACGTGTCGTTTTGGCGCCGGGCCGGCGACGGCGAGGTCCATGCCCGCATCTTCGAGCGCGGTGTGGGGGAGACGTTGGCCTCCGGCACGGGCGCGACCGGCGCCGCCGTGGCCGCCGTCCTGCGCGGCGCCGACAGCCCGGTGACGGTCGCGATGGCCGGGGGCCGGCTCGAGGTGGAGGTGGGGGAGGACATGCACGTGAGCCTCACGGGGTGGGCCAAGCCGGTCTACCGGGGAGAGCTCAGTCAAGCCCTGATCGAGGAGTTGAATGCAACCGAGTAGCCGTCTGAACCGCCTCCCCCCGTACCTGTTCGCGGAGCTGGAGCGAAAGGTCTCCGAGAAGAAGGCGGCGGGCGTGGACGTGATATCGCTCGGGATCGGCGATCCAGACACGCCCACGCCAGAGCCGGTGATCGAAGCACTGGCCGCGGCGGCCCGCGACCCCGGCACGCATCGGTACCCGTCGAACCGGGGGCGCCCGGAGCTGCGCGAGGCGTTCGCCCGCTTCTACGAGCGGCGTTTCGGGGTCACGCTCGACCCGGACGCCGAGATCGTACCCGCGCTGGGGGCGAAGGAGTGCGTCTTCAACCTCAACCTGGCGTTCCTCGACCCGGACTCCATCGCGCTCGCCGCCGACCCCGGCTACCCGGTCTACACCGGCGGCCCGCTCCTTGCCGGCTCCGAGGCGGTGCTCATGCCGCTCCTGCCCGAGCGCGGCTTCGCCCCGAACCTCGACGCCATCGGCGGCGAGGTGGCGCGGCGCGCCCGCCTCATGTACCTCAACTATCCGAACAACCCCACCGGCGCCGTGCTGCCAGACGGGCTGTTCGAGCGGGCCGTCGCGTTCGCCCGCGAGCACGACGTGCTGGTCGTGCACGACGCCTCGTACACCGAGACGACCTACGACGGCTACGTGGCGCCCTCGTTCCTGTCCACGCCGGGGGCGAAGGAGGTCGGAGTGGAGGTCTTCTCGCTCTCGAAGGGCTGGAACATGACCGGATGGCGGACCGCGGCGATCGTCGGCAACGCGGACGCGGTGAACGCCTACTGGCGCCTCAAGACGAACATCGACTCCGGGATCTTCGAGGCGGTCCAGCTGGCGGCCGCGGCCGCCCTCGACGCGGGGCCGCCGACGGAGATGCCCGCGATCTACGCGCGCCGCCGCGACCTCGTATGCGATGCGCTGCGCGAGATCGGCGTGGAGGTGACCCCGCCGAAGGGCACGATCTACGTCTGGGCGCCGGTCCCTGAGGGCCACACCTCGGCGTCGTACTGCGAGATGGTGCTCGAGGAGTCGGCGGTGGTGATCTCTCCCGGCAGCGCCTACGGTCCCAACGGCGAGGGCTTCTTCCGGATCTCTCTGACGATCGCGGACGAGCGCCTGCAGGAGGCAGTGGAGCGCCTTCGTGACAGCCTGAGCCGGTGAAGTACTGCGGCGTCGTCCCAACGCAGAGCGCGCTCCAGCTCGCCATCCTGGAGGAGGTGCGCACGCCCGAGCCGCCCGTTCGCCTGAGCGCGATGTTCTTCGAGCCCGGGTCGGCAGCACAGGTGGCCGCCGAGCTCCGCTCGCTCGGCGAGGTGGTGGTTGGCGTGGGGGCGCCGCTGTCCGATCCCGTCGAGGGACGTTCGCGGCGCGATTGCGACGCGCTGCTCGAGCGCCGCGGCGTGGTCGCAAAACCGGCCGACCCGCAGGCGCGTGAGCTCGCCGGGCTGCTCGGCGAGCTGCCCGCTTTCGCCCCGCGCGCCGACCAGCGCGAAGGGCAGGTGGGGGAGGGGTCCTACCACGACTTCCCGCTGTTCGAGACCAACGCCGACGGCGTCTTCTGCGCTCTGCAGCGCCGTCGCCTCCCGGCGCGGCGCCACCCGCTCGGCATCCAGATGCGGATCGAGGAGCTCGAGGGCGACCACGTGAGCGACGAGGGCGGCGACCTGTGGCACCGTCGGATCGACGAATTGGACGCGGCCGCCTGCGCCCTGTGCGCGCACCGCTACGCCGTGGGGCACGCCTCCTGGCTCGGCGACCCGGACGAGGCCGTGTTGGTGCTGCCGGGCTCCTCGATCCCGTACGAGTTCCCGCGCGAGGGCGTGCTTCCGCCGGTGGAACGTCTGCGGCTGCCCGACGCCTAGCGGCCACGTGGGCCGATCTGCCAGCTGTGCCAAGGCCGGTGGCGCGCGCGAGCACCCGGATGCCGATCCGCGCGCAGAGCCCGGGCAGCGTGCGGGCGCCGCGGCGCTCGAGCCGGAGCGGTAAAGGGCGAGCCCGAGGCGAGGCGGGCGGCCGTCGGCCGGGGCGGGGCAAGTTTGTCGCCTCCTGGTTGACAAACTTGCCTACCCTCGCCGGCGCACCCCCCTTAATGCTGTCTAACGCCGGGCATGCGACCCGGCCACTAGCTGGCTAGCGGCCGCCGCCCTGCCGCGGCGCGCGAGCTCGGCGGACCGAGCAAGCGTCCCTATCCTTGTGTTACGTGGAGGGAGTCCAAAACCCACGTGCGCGCCAGCGGGCCTTCTGCATCGCCGCCGGCCCGAACGAGCAGGACCTCGGCGAGCTCAAGGAGCTGCTGCGTACGGCCGGCGTCGCCGTGTCCGGCGAGCTCATCCAGCGCCGGCCCGAGCCCGACCCGGATCGCTACTTCGGCCGCGGCAAGCTGGCCGAGCTGAAGGCGGCCATCGCCGAGTCGGGCGCCAACCTCGTGGCGTGCGACGACGAGCTCAAGCCGCGCCAGGAGCGCAACCTCGAGCAGGCGCTCGACATGCCGGTGATCGACCGCACCGCGATCATCCTCGACATCTTCGCCGACCACGCCCACTCGGCCGAGGGCAAGCTCCAGGTCGAGCTCGCTCAGCTCGAGTACAACCTCGCCCGCATGCGCGGGCTGTGGACCCACCTCGAGCGGCTCGGTGCCGGACGCATGGACGGCGGCATCGGCACCAGGGGCCCCGGCGAGTCCCAGATCGAGACCGACCGCCGCCTCGCCCGAGACCGCATCTCGGCACTGCGGCGCCGCCTGCGCCACACGAAGGGCACCCGCGACACGATGCGCGCCGAGCGCGAGCGCGCAGGGCTGCCGACGGTCGCGCTGGCCGGCTACACGAACGCCGGCAAGTCCACCCTCCTGAACGCCCTCACAGGCGCCGAGGTGGGCGTCCGCGACCGCCTCTTCCACACGCTCGACCCCACCACCCGCTCTTTCGAGATCGGCGGCCGGACCTACCTGCTCACCGATACCGTCGGCTTCATCCGCAAGCTGCCCCACGCCCTCGTGGACGCCTTCTCGGCCACGCTAGAGGAGGCGATGGGAGCGGACCTGATCGTCCACGTGGCGGACGCCTCGGTGCCCGAGGACGAGCTGCACGAGATGCTCGCCGCCGTGGACGAGGTGCTCGCGGAGATCGGCGCCGGCGAGCGCCCGCGGCTGCTCGCGCTCAACAAGGCCGATTTGCTGGGCGATGAGCGGCGCCGCGAGCTGTCGTTTCGGTTTCCGCACGCGGTTCAGGTGTCCGCCACCACCGGCGACGGGCTCGACGATCTGCGCGAGGCCATCGAGGCCCGCTTCCTCGCCAGCCTCCGCCCGATGGACCTCCTGCTGCCCTACGAGGAGGGCGGGACGCTCTCGCAGCTGCACGACCTGGCCGGCGAGCTCGAGCGGACCGACACCGCCGAGGGAGTTCGGATCCGCGCCCGCGTGCCCGCGGCGGCGGCGCCGCGCTTCGAGCGCTTCGAGGACAACGGCCGCCCGGCGAGCTAGCGCTCGTCCCCGCTGCCGCGCAGCACGCCCCGCTCCTGACGCGACAGCAGCTTGTCCAGATTGTCGGCGGCGATCTCCTGCAGGTCGAGGCCGGCCTCGGTGGCGAGCTGCGAGAGGTACCAGAGCACGTCGCCGAGCTCGCGCGCCAGCGCCTCGCGCCGTTCGTCGCTGAGCACGCCGCCGTCGTCGCGGATCGTCTTCTTGACCTTTTCGGCGACCTCGCCTGCCTCACCGCAGAGTCCCAGCGCCGGATAGGTCATGTCCTCGCCGGCTCGCGGGTACGTCGCCGTTCGACGGGACAGCGCCTGATACTCGGAGAAGTCCATCAAGCCGAGACGCTACCTGCGGAATCGGATAGGGTGGCGCTTCCGTGCAGTCGCTTGCCGTGGAGCGCACGTCCAACGAGGGCGTCGAAATGCTGATGGTCGAGGGGGAGCTGGACATCGCCACCGCGCCTCGGCTGATCAGCGTGATGAACGGGGCCGTTCAGGAGGCCCTGAGGTCGCTCGTCGTAGACCTCAGCCGGGTGGCCTTCATGGATTCCACCGGGCTCGCCCTCCTGATCAACGCGCACCGCCGGCTGACGCGGCGCAAGAAGGGGTTTGCGGTCGTGTGCCCGCCGGGTCCGCTCTGGAAGGTGTTCGAGGTGACCGACATGGTGGAGACCCTCCACGTGTTCCCGGACCGCGACAGCGCCTGGGCCGCCGCCGCGCCGGCGCCCGTCTGACCCGGCTACACGCCCGCGGCCCGCTTCGCGGAGCCGTGCGCGGCGTCCTCGAGGGCGTCGTCGGCGAGCGGCTCGAGCTCGATCCCCAGCGCCAGCTCGATAAGGCGGTCGGCGAGCCAGATGTTCTTCGGCAGCAGCGGACCGTGTAGGTAGGTGCCGATCACGTTGTCGCGCCGCACGCCCTCGAAACCGTCCTTGCCGTTGTTGCCGTGTCCCGACAGCACGCGGCCCAGCGGGCGCTCCCCGTCGCCGAGGTAGGTGCGCCCGCCGTGGTTCTCGAAGCCGGCGATGACGCGCGGGCCCTCGCCAAGGTCCGCCTCGATGGCGCAGTTGCCGATCAGGCGGGGTCCCTCCTCCCGCACCGTCCGGAGATCGACCAGCCCGACCCCCGGCAGCTGCTCGCCGCCCATCTCGTAGTGGTGGCCGAGGAGCTGATAACCGCCGCAGACGGCCAGCACCACCGCGCCGCGGCCGGCGGCGGCGTGCAGGGGCTCGCGCTTGGTCGCGCCCATGTCATGCGCCACCGCGGCCTGGTCGCGGTCCTGGCCGCCCCCGATGTAGAAGAGGTCGTGGGCGTCCGGGTCGAGCGGGTCGCCCAGGCTCGACGCGCCCAGCTCGAAGCCGATGCCGCGCCACTCGCAGCGGGCGCGCAGGACGGCGATGTTGCCTCGGTCCGCGTAGATGTTCATGAGCTCGGGGTACAGCCCGCACACCCTCAGCGCCGGCACACGATCACCGTGCTTCCGATGTACTCAGTCGTGTGAGCGATCTCATGCCGCGCATGGGCGCGCAGCCCGTGTGCGGCCGCCTCGCGCTCGAGCTGGTCGGGCGTGAGGGAGTCGAGGACCTGTGTGTGGCGCCGCTCGGTCAGATCGCCCGCGGGGGACACGACCTGACGCAGCCACTCCACCGCCACGCCCCCCGGCTCGGGCCTCACGTCCACCGGCAGGCTCGAGTAGACCCACCCCTCACGCTCGCCGACGTCGGGCAGGGGCGGCAGCGCGTCCTCCGCGGCGATCGCCTCGTCGAGGTCGGAGATAGCCGCGGCGAAGGCGCCGCCCGGACGCAGGCACGCGGCCACCGACTTCAGCAGCGCGGCGCGCCCCGGCTCACCTCCCATGATCTGCACGAATTGCATCGGCGCCAGCACGAGCTCGAACGGGCCGGTCGCGTCGAGGGCGCGGGCATCGGCGGTGATGCATCGGGCGTGCAGGTCGCGCGCCCGCGCCCGGTCGGCCAGCTCGTCGAGGAGGACGGGGTCGGCGTCGAGCGCGGTGACGTCGTGGCCGGCCGCGGCGAGGTCGAGGGTCACCCGGCCGGTGCCGGCGCCCAGATCCAGGATCGGCCCGGCGAACTGGCGGACCAGGTCGCGCCAGAGCGGGAGGTCGGCGTCGTAGCCGCCGCACTCCACGTCGTGCCAGATCACGGCCTCGCGCCTGGTGGCAACCGCCCGGCTCGGTCGGGCGCGGGCGGATCGCTTCAGTCCGACCACCGCCTGGCCAGTCCGCGGCGCGCGAGCATGTCGCGCAGCTCCAGCAAAGCCGTATACGTCGGCAGCGCGTAGAGGCGCTCGCCGGCCGCGCCCTCCACGGCGGCGTCAAGCGAGTGCTCCAGGTCCCGCTCGACCTCGATCTGGGCGTCGATGCCCGCGTACTTAAGGCGCAGCGCCATCTCCTCGGCTCGCGTGCCCGCGCAGGTGGCCCGCCGAACCCGCCCGGCCAGCACCTCGAAGTCGGCGTCCCAGATCCACGAGACGTCGCGTCCGTCGGCGATGCGGTCGTTGAGGGCGAGCCACAGGTCGAGGCGGCCGTCCTCGAGCGTGAGCGTGCGCAGGACCTCGTTCGCGCCGGCCGGGTTCTTGATCAGCAGGATCGACACGCCGCGCCCGTCCATCGGGATCGTCTCGACGCGCCCGAAGGCGCCGCCGAAGCCCTCCAGCGCCGCGCCGACCGTGGCGAGCGGCACGTCGAGCTCGAGCGCGGTGGCCGCGGCGGCGACGGCGTTGTAGACGTTGTAGAGCCCGGGCAGGGGGAGGTCGAGATCGAGCGTGCCCTGCGGGGTGGTGAGGCGCACGTGCGAGCCGCGCATCCCGTCGAGCCGCACGTCGGCGGCCGCGACGTCCGGCCCCGGCCGCTCGCGCCCGCAGCTCGGGCAGCGGTAGCGGCCCAGGTGGCCCAGGTAGACCGCCTCGTAGGCGTAGGCGGCGCCGCAGTTGCGGCAGTGCTTGGAGTCGGCCGCGTGCTGCATGCTCGGCAGCGCCTGCGAGTCGTCCTCGAGTCCGAAGTAGGTCACGCCGGAACGGCCGCGACCGAGGTCGGCCACCAGCGGGTCGTCGGCGTTCAGCACGAAGCGCGCTCTGCCGTCGAGCCGGCCCACGAGCTCGGCCCAGCGGTCCGCGAGGAGCTCCAGCTCGCCGTAGCGGTCGAGCTGGTCCCGGAACAGGTTGGAGAGGAGCAGCAGGCGCGGCTCCACCCGCTCCGCCACCGCGGGAAGCCACGCCTCGTCGACCTCGAAAAGCCCGAGCTGGCCGCGCTCGCGGCCGGCGTCGAGCAGGGCGGTGGCGACGCCCCAGGCCATGTTCGAGCCGGCCCGGTTGTGCACGACCGGACGGCGGTCTCGCTCCAGGCAGGCGGCGATCATCGCCGCGGTCGTGGTCTTGCCGTTGGTGGCGGACAGGAGCACGGAGCCGGACTCGAGCTCGGCGGCCATGCGCCCGAGCGAGCCGGGGGCGAGCTTCAGCAGCATCCGGCCGGGCGCCGTGGTGCCGCCGGTGCGGCCGCTGCGGCGGCTGACGGCCCGGACGAGGCGGGCCAGGCTGCGGGCCGCGCGGTACATCAGCCCGGACCGATGACCCGCAGGGCGCGGCGCTCGACCCGCATGACCGCCGGCGTGGCGCCGATCGGGTCGCCGTCGGCGTAGATGACGAAGGGGCGGTCGGAGCTCACCTCGATGACCTCACCCCTGAGCACCTCGACGTTCGCGGAGTCGAGGTGGGCGCCCCTGAAGACCTGGGCCAGCCCGCGCAGGAAGGCGGGCTTCGAGGCGTCCTTGACGAGCAGCACGTCGAGCTTGCCGTCGTCCAGCTCCGCGTGGGGGAGGAGCAGCATGCCGCCGCCGAAGGAGCGGGAGTTCCCGACCGCGACGCTGTAGCCGCTCATCTTGTGCCGGGCGCCGTCGACCGTCACCTCGAAGCCGGCGGGCTTCCAGGCGGCCAGCGCACGCAGGGCGGCGTAGAGGTAGACCGCGTCGCCCCTGATCAGCCTGGCCTCGTTGGCGATCCGGTTGGCATCCGAGTCGAAGCCGAAGCTCGCGATGCCCAGGTACGGCGTGCCGTCCACGCTCGCCACGTCGAGCTCCCGCTCGCCCCCCTCCACCGCCAGCCGCGCCGCATCCGCGGGATCGCGCGGCACGCCCAGTACCCGAGCCAGATCGTTGCCGCGCCCGCAGGGGACCAGCGCCACCGCTCCGCCCGTGCTCTTGAGGGCGGACGCGACGGGCCGCAGCAGGCCGTCGCCGCCCACGGCTATGACCGTCTCACCGGCCTCACCCGCCCGCGCCGCCTCCTCCGCGGCGTGATCTATGCTGCGGGTCGTAATGGTGTGGTGGGGGGCGCCGAGCCGGTCGAGCTCGGCGGTCACAGCGGGAAGCGCTTTGAGCGACCGCCCCCCGCCCGCGGCCGGGTTGACCAGCAGCGCGAATCTTCTGCTCACTCGCCGGCCACTGCCGCACGGGCCCGCTCGGCGGCCGCCTGCCCGCGCGCCTCGCCGCGCAGGTGCGGCGCCGGGTCGACCTTGCGGATCTCCGCTTCCTCGAGAAGCTCGCTCCCGATCAGCCGCTCGGCGTGCGGCTCCTCGAGATCGTCGGGATCGAGCACCAGCAGGACGTCCTGCTGGACGGTGTGCCAGGCCTCGTCCGTGACCTTCTCGGAGGCGACCAGCAGCTGGCCGGGCCGGTGCAGCCAGTGAAGCTCGAACAGGCCGAGCCGGTAGGCGAACAGGCGGTCGCCGTCGGAGAAGAGGAAGTTGAGCCCGCTGAACGGCGAGCGCTCCACGGTGGTGCGGATGGCGCGGCGAAGCGAGTCGACCGGGTCGCCGGCGTCGTAGTGCGCCATGAGGAAGTTGAAGAAGGCCTCCGAGTCGGTGTCGCCCGCGGGCGGCTTGACGCCGGGCTCGAGGAGGCGCGGGTAGCGCATGATCGTCCCGTTATGGCCGAACGAGTAGCTGCCGAGGCTGAAGGGGTGGGTGTTCGCCGGGGCGAGCCCGCCCATCGTGGCCCTGCGCGCGTGGACGTTGAAGATCCGCCCCCGCTTGCTCGTGGCGCCCAAGAACTCCCCGTCGCCGTAGGCCGCCTCGGGGAAGCGCACCAGCACAGGGTCGAGCCCGTCGGCGCGCTCGTAGACGGCCATCCCCCAGCCGGAGTCGTGCTCCTCGGACTGGCGGATGAGTGGGTTCTCGGCCTCGACCAGCTCATGCCGGATCGAAGCCGGCTCCGCGGATACGCAGCCGAACACACGGCACATGACCGCCCACACCTTACCGGGGCGAGAGATCGCCGGCTGACGCTTAAGGGAGCATGGACGAGAGCACGTCAGCGCCTCCCCGGCTCTGGTGGGCGCGCCCGCGGAAGCTGTGCGCGCTGGAGCGGCCGGGGGGTGGGGGAAGGTCCCACCGCGCGGACCGGCGTGAGGCCGAGATCGAGTACCTGCGCGGCCGCGGGGTGTGGATGGTGGTGAGCGTGATGCGCACGCGCCACAACCTCGCGGCATACGAGGCGGCCGGCCTTCGGTGGCACCACGTGCCGGTGCCGAGCGCGGCCGAGGGAGCGGAGCAGCTGGAGGAGCTGCTGCCGCTGTTGAAGCGCGACCTCCGCCGTCGCGGCGCCGTGGCGATCCACGGCGACCGCCACACGGACTTCGTGGCGGCGGTGTGCGCGGCCCACCTGCACCTGGAGCGCGGCGCCGACGCGGCGGCGGCGCTTGCGGCGGCCGAGCGGGCGGGCCTCGACGTGACGCCTGCCGCCTGCGCCCTCGTCGGGGTCGAGCCGGAGGAGGTGGCGGCGCTGGGGCAGACGGCGGCGTGAGAGCGGCCGTCGGCGCGGGCGGCGCCGTTAGCCGGCGCCGCCTTAGCGGACCGGCGTCCGATGTCCTGGATTTTGGCCCACATGGGGCTACAAAGCAGGACAGCAACAAGATGGCCGGCCCGCTTGGACCCCTCCCCTGGCTGCCCGGGCCAGGCCGACAGCGAAGACACGCTGCGACGGCGTCTTCAGCCTGCCCCCGGCGCCACGAGCAGCTCCGCCAGCGTCTCTCCCACCGCCACCGGCTTCGGCTCGAAGCCGTCCAGCTCGGCGCGGTCGGTCCCGTCGCTCTGCACCAGGGCGGCGTCCAGCTCGGCGGCCGCGGCTGCCGCCAGGTCGGATCCCACGCGGTCGCCCACGACCAACGTGCGGCCCTCGCCGAGGCGGTCCAGGGCGGTATGGAACAGCTGGGGCTGGGGCTTGCCCACGATCTCCGCGGTACGGCCGGTGGCGTACTCCACCGCCGCGAGCACGGCGCCGGTGCCCGGCCACAACCCGTCGGGCTGCGGGTAGGTTGGGTCGCGTGCCGTGGCCAGGAGGTCGGCTCCCCGGAGCACCGCCTGGGAGGCGCGGCGCAGGTCGTCGTAGACGAGGTCCGTCGTCCCGGCCACCACCACGACCTCGGCGCGCGAGGCGAGGTCCGTTCCGTTCAGGACCTTGAGCCCGGCGCTCGCGACGTGCCGGTGCATCGGCGCCGTGCCGATCACGAAGGCCGTCCGGCCCGACCGCGTCTCTGCCAGCAGGTGCTGCATCGCACCGCCGACGGTCACCACGTCCCGCAGCGATGCGCGCACCCCGATTCTCCAGAGCTGTGCCACGAGGTCCTCGCCCGACTCGTACGCGTTGTTGGTCGCGAAGGCGAGCCGCTTGCCGGCCACGCGCATCTCCTCGAGGGCCTCGACCGCACCGGGGGTGGGCTCCCCGCCGACCCAGACGCAGCCGTCGAGGTCGAGGATGAACTGGTCGTAGCGGTTGGCCAAATCGCTCAGCGGCACCTCGCTAGCCTACGCGCCCGTGGGGTGGCTCTCCGGACTTCGCTCGCTGCTTCCTGCCCCGGGCCGCGGGCTGGCCGGCGCGGTGTTGTGCGCGCTCTGCCTTGTCGCGGTGGCTTGCGGGGACGACGACGATGACTCGGGCTCGGACGGGTCCGGCGGCGCGTCCCAGACCCCTGAGGAGCGGGCGCCAGAGGAGCCCAGGGCCGCAGCGGGTGGTTGCGAGAGCGTCCCGCAGCCCCAGCCGAGGCCGGATGGCGGCGCCAAGAAGCCGAGGGGGCGCCTCGACCCGAGGACGACCTACGTCGTCACCTTGAGGACGAGCTGTGGGGACATCGCCATCCGGCTCGACCAGAAGACCTCGCCGAAGACCGCCGCCTCCTTCGTGAACCTGGTGCGGACGGGCTTCTATGACGGGACCGCGTTCCACCGGATCGTGCCCGGGTTCGTCATCCAGGGCGGGGATCCCACCGGTTCCGGCTCCGGCGGCCCCGGCTACTCCACGCGCGACGTGCCGCCGCGAACCGCGACGTACCTGCAGGGGACTGTCGCCATGGCGAAGTCGGCGGTCGAGCCGCCCGGCACCGCCGGCAGCCAGTTCTACATCGTCACCGCCCCCGACGCCGGCCTTCCTCCGGAATACGCGCTGCTCGGCGAGGTGGTCAAGGGGCAGGCCGTGGTGGACGAGATCGGCCGGCTCGGCGACCCGGCCAGCGGCGAGGCGGGCACACCGCTCCAGCCGGTCGTGATCGAGGGCGGCAAGGTCTCCGAGCGCTGAGCCGGTCGCTAGATTCGAAGGCATGGCACAGCCTTTCCACGTGACCGACGCGGACTTCGACGAGCGCGTCCTGCGCCGCTCCGAGGAAGTGCCCGTGCTCGTGGACTTCTGGGCCGACTGGTGCCAGCCCTGCCACATGCTGGCGCCGGTGATCGAGAGGGCCGTCGCGGACCACGACGGCAAGGTAGAGCTCGCGAAGCTCGACGTGGACGCGAACCAGGCCACCGCCGCCCGCTACGGCGTTCGCGGCCTCCCGACCGTCAAGGCCTTCCGCGACGGCCTGGTGGCCAGCGAGTTCACCGGCGCACAGCCGCCGCCGGTCGTGACCCGCTTTGTGGGCGATCTGGTGCCGTCGGAGGCCGAGGAGCTGGTTGGGAGTGGCGACGAGGCCTCGCTGAGACGGGCGCTCGACCTCGAGCCCGGCAACGCACGGGCTCGCCGAGAGCTGGGTCGCCTTCTCCTCGAGCGGGGCGAGACCGAGGAGGCGGTCGAGCTTCTCGAGGGAGCGCCTGGAGACTTCGTGGCCTCAGGCCTCGCGGCGCGGGCGCGTCTTGCGGACGACGCCGACGTCACGCCGGCCTTCGAGGCCTGGGACGAGGGTGACCACGCGAGGGCGCTCGAGCTACTGCAGGCCGCGCTGGCGGACCCGGATCGCCGCGACCTGGTTCGCCGCGTGATGGTCGCCATCTTCACCGACCTCGGGCCTGACCACCCACTGTCGCGCGAGCACAGGCGCCGCCTTTCGGCGGCCTTGTACTAGCGGTCGCGCGCTGTAGCTACGCCGCTCGCGCGGCGCGGGCTCTCGTCTGTCTGCGGCGCCCCAGGATCACCAGCACGGCGATCACGATCACCACGAGCAGGAAGCCGAAGAAGACCGCGCTCGCTGTTCCAGCCCCGCCGAACGGCAGCGCGACCAGCTTCACCACGCCGAAGCCCACCGCCAGAAGCACGAGCACGAGGGCGAGGATGAGCAGGATCCCGCGGACCCGTGCGACCATGCCCGCGCTGGCCGGTGGGATCAGCAGCCCCATCATCCGCAGCATGAACATCTGACGGCCAGACGGCGCCTCCTGGCCGAGTTTCTCCATGGCCTCCTTGAGCTCGTCCGGCTTGCGCTCGGCGAGGGCGAGCGAGGCCTTCATCATCTGACGCAGCGCCGGCCGCTCCTGCGGATGGCTGCCCGCCAGCGCCTCGTTGAAGTACTTGCGCGCCGCCTGGACGTCGTAGCGCTCAGCCGCACGGGCGCCCAGGATCGCCTTGGCGGCGACCCGGTGCTTGGACTCGCTCATGAGCTGCTCGTCGGTGCGGCTCTCGAGCTGCGGGATCGCCGCCAGCGCCCCGACCTGCATCTGCATCTTGATCTGCTTCTGCTTGGGCACCGCGCCTGGAGTCTGCCAGATCGCGGCCCGCGCTCAGGGCTGGTCGGGTCGGTCCGCGGTGCGCGCGTCGTCCGCCTCGGCGTACTCGCTGCCCGCGAGATCGCTCTCCTCCTCGGGCGTGAAGACATCACGGTTGGGATCGCGCGGACCGAGCTGTCCGTGCTCGGCGTTCTCGCGCAGGTTCTCTTCGGCCCGTTCGAAGCCCTCGGCCTCGCCGCCCCCGGCCTCGTCGACCGGCCGGCGTGCCGGATCCTCGTCCTCGGGGGCGCGGCCGCCGACTCCGGCCGCCTCGTGCGCGGCCGCGTCCGCCTCGCGCTCGGCCAGCACGTCCTGCGGATCTCGCTCGGTCATGCGGAACGTGTAGCCGGTTTCCCGGCGGTGGAAACATGGGTAAGGAGGCGCAATGACCATCGCGATCATCGTCGGGGTATGCCTCGTCTTGCTGGTCCTGGCCTTCCTGCTGCCGCGTCTTTCGACCGGCCCCCAGCGCGGCGTCGACCGCACGCTCGGCCTCGGTCAGCGCGCCGGCGGCAAGGCGCCGGGCCCGATCGGGCGCCTGTTCTCCAAGTCCTTCGGCCACTCCCGCAGGGCGACCAACAAGAGCGCATCTCTTGGCCGCCGCGGCCGCGGCAAGCTGCCGCTCTAAGAGGGCTGTCTCAGCGCCCCCGCTTGACCCGGTGCGGGTCCGACACGGCGCTCAGTCGCGCTTTTGCTCGGGCTCGGCGGGCTGGTCGTCCGTGTTGCCGCCGGGGAGAGCTTCGAGTTCCACGGTCTGGTGGCCGGTGTTCTCGCCGGCTTCCGGCTCGTCCGTCGACGCCTGGGCGGGATCGTCCTGGTCGTCCGGCGGGCCCGCGGCCCAGTGCGTGGTGCCGTCGGGGTCGGCCTCGTCCTCATCCTGATAGGCCTCGGCGGCGTACTCGTGCTCGACGGGGTATGGGGCGGTGGTTTCGGGATCCTCGTCGCCCTCGGCAGGCAACCTGGCGGTCGTCTCCGTCTCCTCGTCGTCGGCCGCCGGGTGTCGCCACAGCGCAGTCGCGTCGTCATCTTCGTCCTGGGCGGCGCTCCATTGCGTCGTTTCGTCCGTGTCCTCTGCCGGCGACTCGAGGTCGTAGGGGACGCTCGGGTCGGACCGCACGTCGGGCTCCGGCGCCCGGCGGCGGGCGATGCTGAGCGGATGCGGGATCGGCCTGACCTCGGCTCCCGCGCCGGTCTCGCCGGCCTCCCGCTCGGCGGCGGCGAGGGGCTCGGGCAGCTTGAGGCGCTCCATGGCGTCGTCGGCGGTGCCGAGCACGACGTCCGCCAGATGGCGGATGTCCTCGATCAGCCGCTGACGCTCGTCCCACAGCAGTCTGGTGTCGACCACCACCTGCTCGGCGTACTCGTCCGCTTCGCGCTTGACGATCTCCGCCTCCCGCTCGGCGCGCTGGAGGCGGCCGTCGGCCTGCGCCCGGGAGCGAGCGGCGATCTCGTCCGCGGTCTCGTGAGCCCGCTGGAGGATCCCGGCGGTCTCCTCGCCGAGCTCGTCGAGCGCCTTCTGCACGACGCCCTCCCGCGTCTGGTGTGCCTCGAGGTCGGCCACGAATGTCCTCAGCTCGTTGAGGAACTCGTCGACCGCACGGCGGTCATAGCCGCGCACCGCCAGGGGGAAACTCGCGTCTCGAAGGAGATCGGACGCGGGCGCGCCGCGCCGGAACCGCTGGGGCGTGGGGTCGCTCGTATGGGAATTGGCCATTCCAGGAGTATGCCCCTCACGTCGGAGGGCTGCTTTTTCGGCCTGCGCGAGGGGACGAGCGCGGTTATGTCAACTGCGCCGTACGCTCAGTCCGCTTGCTGCTGTACCTGGATCAGAATTACCTCTCAGGGATCGCGAAAGGAAAGCCCGCATTTCGCGAGCTCGAGCCCGTCCTGCGAGCCGCGGTGCGCCGCGGCGCCGTCCGGGTACCGGAATCCGGCGTCCATCGGATCGAGTCCGCGGCGCGACCGGAACTTGGCTTGCTGGAGCTGCTGCGAGAGCTGTCCGGCGGCCTCGAGCTCGGCTCGGAGCGCGGAGCGGCGGAGCGCAGGTGCGAGAGCGCGCTGCGCACCGCGCTCGGGCGCGATCACCCGGACCGGACCCCGGAACCCGGCGACGAGCGCGACCTGGAGGCGCTCTCACTCGCGCTGCCACGCTGCGACCTGGTGACCTGCGACGCATTCATGGCCGACCTGATCCACCGAGCGCGCCTGGACGTGTGGTTCCCGTGCGAGATCTTCACGGGCCGGCGCGGCGATGTGGGGCGGCTGCGCCGGCGGCTGGAGGGGCTCGTCGCCGGCCGGTGAGCCCGGCTCGGTATGAAGCGCGACGGGCGGGCCGCTCGGGGGCAGGGCTTCCAAGACGACCGCCCATCCGCCACGGAAGAGACGGTAGACCTCTGCCTGGCCCGGGCTGTCCGGGGCGTTCGTGAGTCGCCACCGCAGGAATTCCGAAGCAGTGGGGACCCTACCGAGAGCCGCCCGGCACGTCTCGACCGCGTGAAGGACGGTGCTTCTCCGACGCGAGCGATCGGTGGCACGCTTCGCCGCGCCGGTCTCCGCGGCGCGCACGGTCGCCTCTTGGCTGCGTGACCCGTTGGTCGGCAGACCGGATGCCTCGAGAGCCTCTCGCCAGGATCCGAAGAACCTGGCCAGCGTGTTGCGGTTGGGCACGCCGCCCGCCGCGGCACGCCAGCGCTGAAAAGAGGTCGCGGTGTACGGCAGAGACGTTTCGCGGCCCCAGGCCTGGAGCACCGTCACGTAGCGCGCCTCCTTCTGTGCGCGCCGCGGCGGTGATACCGGTACCGACCTCGGCGTTGAATAGCGGCGTGCTTCCGCCAACCGCCCGACGACCGGCCGCAGCGATGTGGTCGACCTGTCCGTGGCCAACACCAGTTGCCGCCAGTGGTGGTAGACGCGGCCGGCGCGTCCAAGCGGAGGATCGGCGTCGAATGCGGCTACGAGCTCGCGAAGCTCCGCGAGCCTCGTTACAAGCCAGGCCGTCTGAGGGCGACCACGGTCCGAGGCAGGTACCGGCACCAACCGCCCGACCTCGAAGCGCTGCGCAAGAAGGGATAGAACGGCGGTGTCATCGGCTCTCAGCTTGATGACGAATCTCGGATGGCCGCTGCGGTTGGCGCCGAAGTGCGCCTCGGCAGAGGCGAATCCGGCGAGGAAGCCCGCCAGCGCCTCCCGGCTTATGTCAACCTGCGTGTAGTCCGGGCGATGCGAATAGTCGCGGTGGGCGTGAAGCTCGGACGCGAATCTCGCGAGTCGCTGCCATCGACGCTCGCCTTGCGTCGGCTCGTTCCAGACGGCGACCGCTTGTTGCCAAATCCGGAAGTCGCCGGCCTTCTTGGCGAGCAGCGGCACACTGCTCAACGACCTCGCCAGCGCCGAACAGTGGTGCGTGTTCTGGACGACCCAATAAACCTGAGCCTGGCTCGTTCGACGCGGCGGCTTCCAGCGCACGTCGCCGCAACCGGAAAACTCGCGCGCGCTCGCGACGAGGTCGGCATTGTCGTCACGCTGGACGAGTGCGAACCCGCAACACCACGACTGGCCGGCGTTGTTCTCCCTGATCGAGAAGTGGCCCTCGCCGGCCACGAATCCTGCTAGGAAGGCATTGCTCAGCTGCACAGCGAACGAATGTTCGCATCGCGTCCGGTCGCTAGTTCTCCATAATTCACGTTATGAGGCGTGGTCGGTGAAGCCCGGCGAGCATTTGTTGTCCACCGGCGCCCCTATTCCGACGGCCGCAGGCCCGGAACGTCGAGGCTCGGGTCCGCCGGGGTCAGCCCCGGCGCGTAGTCGCGCACCCAGAAGGTTCCGTTCTCGAGCATCTCGTTGATCTCGGGGGCGCGCATCGTGCTCACGATCAGCACGCGGGCGGGCTCGTCGCCGTGGTTGTCGAGGCGATGGGCGCCCTCGCGCCCGGCCGGGCAGGCCACCACGTCGCCGGGCTCGAGTCCGTGGATCTCGCCGTCTGCCCTGGTCAGGCTCGGCCTCCCCGCCAGCACGAGGATCATCTCCTCGTTGGCGTAGTGGGCGTGCAGCGGGAAGCTTGCCCCGCCGGGCGGCAGCTCGAACAGGGACGCTCCCAGGTCTCGTGCGCCCGCCTGGCGCCCGAGCCGGGCGCGGCGCCACGTGAAGGGCGGCTCGTCGCGCTCGGCGTCCCAGTCTGGCTCGAAGAGATTGGGCATCGACGGAAGGCTACGCGGGCGCGGATCGGCCGGCTGCCCGGGCCTCCGCCGCGTCCGCCGCCTGCGTCACCGGGCAGCGGCCCTCCTCGTGGCCGCACGCGTGGCTGTCGCAGAGCCGGCAGATGTGGCCGGCGGCGGCGCGCCCGTCGGTGAGCGTGGCGAGCACCTTCGCGTGCAGCCGGGCGAGCTCCGCTCGCTCCTCGGGGTCGAGCCCCGCGAGCGCCTCCTCCAGCGCCTCCCTGCGCGCCCTCGCCGCCGCAGCCGCGGCGCTGCGGCCGGCCGGCGTGAGCTCGACCGCCACCGATCGCCGGTCCGTCCCCTCGCTTCGCCGGGCGAGCCCCGCCGTGACCAGACGGTCGACCACCCGTACCGTCGCCGAGTGCGTCAGGCCCAGCGGACCCCGCACGGCGTCGATCGGCGACCCGTCCAGATACCCCGCGAGGCTGACGAGCGCGGCCGGCGCGGATCCCCCCTGCGCCGCCCCCCGCTCGACCGCGGCTCGCACGCGGTCCGACACCGCGAGGGCGACGGAACCGAGGAGATTGACCCCCTGGGCGAGGTCGCGGGCGGTCGGCGGGTGACCCGAGTCGCCTACATGTGCATGCCGCATACATGTATGCTACGGCACGATGGCAAACGGCGTGCAGAAACTGTCCCGGCAGGTGGGAGACGAGGCACAGGGTGGCGGCCGCCCATCGCCGCCCTCGGACGATCCGCCGCGGGGTACCCCGGGCTCCGCTCCTGACCGCTACGAGCCGCTCCCGGGCATCGCCGGCCTTCCCAGGTGGATCTGGAGCAAGCTGCCGCGCGCGGGCCGCATTGCGCTCGCCCTGCTCCCCTTCGCGGTCGTCGCGCTGGTGCTCCTCCTCGGCCCCGGCATCGACGAGTCGAAGGACCGTCGCGCTGCGGCCGAGCGCGAGCGGCGCGCCCAGCTGACCGCGGAGCGCGCCCGGCGAATCGAGGCGGAGCAGCGGCCGCGCTTTCGCCGCGGCGCCCCGGCGGGCCGGGACCTGGCGGTGCGGTCGGCGCTCGTGTCCACGCTCCCGGCGGCTATCGAGGCCGACGCGCGCCGCAGGGTCGCCGCCGGCGACCTCGACGGTCCGATCCGCTCGGTCGAGTGCGAGCCCTACCCGCGCAGCGTCGAGGGTCGTGGCGCCCACCTCGACCCCTCCCAGCCGACCGGGCGCTACTCCTGCCTTGCCGTCACGCGCGAGGTCCGCCCCACCGAGACGAACGAGGGCGCCGTGATCGGCCACCCATACCGGGTGATGGTCGACTTCGACAGCGGCCGCTACGCCTTCTGCAAGGTGTCGGGCCGCCCCGGCGAGGGGTCGCTGAGCGCGGAGATCCTGGTGCCGGTGCCCGAAGCCTGCGGCGGTCGCTGAGCCTCATTCGACAGACTGCGGCCGGTGACCGACCCGCGCGACCGGCCGCTCGTAGAGCAGGATCTCGACCCGGACCCGCTCGTCGTGTTCCGGCGCTGGTTCGCCGCCGCGGTCGCCGCGGGCGCCTTCGAGCCCGAGGCCGTCGCGCTCGCCACCGCGACCCCGGACGGGCGACCCTCGGCGCGGATGGTCCTCGCCAAGGGCGTCGACGAGCGCGGGTTCGCGTTCTACACCAACTACGGCAGCCGCAAGGGCGGCGAGCTCGAGGCAAACCCCCGTGCCGCGCTCCTCTTCCACTGGCCAGTGCTCGGCCGCCAGGTTCGCGTCGAGGGGCCGGTCGAGCGGCTGCCGCGCGAGGACAGCGAGAGCTATGCCCGCAACCGCTCGCGCGACAGCCGGTTGAGCGCCCTCGCCTCCCCCCAGAGCCGGCCGGTGAAGAGCCGGGAATGGCTCGAGGAGCGGGTCGCCGCCCTGGCCCGGGAGCACGAGGGCCGCGAGCTCCCCTTTCGGGACGACTGGGGCGGCTACCGGCTGATTCCCGACGCCTGGGAGTTCTGGCAGCACCGGCCCAGCCGGCTGCACGACCGCTTCCGCTACCTGCCGGAATCGCGAGGCGGCTGGCGGATCGAGCGGCTCGGCCCTTGACGCGCCGGCGTAGCCGCCTGGTAGAAACCCGCGCCATGGCCGACGAACCCGTCCTTGTGATCACCGGCGCCAGCACCGGCATCGGCGCCGCCACCGCTCGGCGCGCGGCCGAGTTCGGGTACCGACTGGTCCTGGCCGCCCGCTCGGAGGAGAGGCTGAAGGCCCTCGCGGAAGAGCTCGGCGGCGAGAACCGCGCAATCGCCGCCCGCTGCGACGTCAGGGACTGGGACGACCAGCAGGCACTCGTGGCCACCGCGCTCCACCGCTTCGGCCGCCTCGACGCCTACTTCGCCAACGCCGGGTTCGGCGCCAAGCGCGGCTTCCTCGAGGAGACGGTGGAGTTCTGGAAGTCGATGATCGACACCAACGTGCTCGGCGCGGCCCTCTCGATCCGCGCATGCCTCCCTCACTTCCGCGAGCGGAACCGGGGCCACATGATCCTCACGAGCTCGCTCGCGGGCCGCCGTGCGCTGCCGGGCTCGCTGTACTCGTGCACCAAGCACGCCGTGACCGCGATGGGCGAGGCGCTCCGACAAGAGGTCTCGGACACCGACATCAAGGTCACGCTGATCGAGCCGGGAATGGTCGACACCCCGTTCTTCGAGAACCGCCCCACAGGAGCGCTCGAGGCCGACGACGTCGCCCGCGCGGTCATGTTCGCCCTCACCCAGCCGCCGCACGTGGACGTGAACGAGGTCCTCGTGCGACCCATCCACCAGGGGGGCTGACATGCGCCACGACGTCGTGGTGCTGGGCGCCGGCCTCGCCGGGCTCAGCGCGGCCCGCGAGCTCGCCCGTGGCGGCGCCGACGTGGTCGTGCTGGAGGCGCGCAACCGGCCCGGCGGAAGGGTCGAGCAGACGACGCTCGCCGACGGCCGCCTGGTGCAGCTTGGCGGCGAGGTGGTCGCCCCTTTTCACACCGCCTACTCGGAGCTGGTCGGCCAGCTCGGCCTGACCCTGGTGCCCGCCTTCCCCGACCTGCCTGGCGTGGAGACCTGGCTCCTGACGGACGGCCGCCACGTCGGCGACGACCATCCCTGGTTCGACGACTCGGACCGGCGCAGCTACGAGCAGGTCGAACAGGCGTTCCGTGAGCTGACGAAGAGCGTCGACCCCGACGACCCCTGGTCGCACCCCCGCGCCCGAGAGCTGGATGACATCTCGGTGGCGGCGTGGCTCCGGGAGGCGGGCGCCACGCCCAAGGTCATACGCGCCCGCGAGCTCGCCGCCAACGCGCTCGCCGCGGAGTCGACCGAGCGCACCTCGCTGCTGTCGGACCTGCGCAAGGAGGCCGCCGCCGGCGCCCACGGCTTCTACGCCTACGAGGTCTGGGAGGGCCTGCGCGTGGCGGAGGGGTCGGCAGCGGTGGCGCTCACCGTCGCGTCGGAGCTCGGCCACCGCATCCGCTACGCAACCCCGGTCACAGAGGTGCGGATAGCGAGCCCGCGATGCGGCGTTCTCACGGCCACGGGCGAGCGGTTCGACGCCGAGGCGGTCGTATGCGCACTTCCGGTCGGGCCGCTGCGCGGCGTCGCGGTGAGCGGCGTCTCGAAGGAGCGCCTCGACTCGCTGCACCGCCAGAAGCATGCCGTGGTCGCCAAGGCGGTGTTCGTCTGGGCCGACTCCTTCTGGGAGCGCAACGGTCAGAACGGCACGGTCTACATGGAGACCGGTCTGATCGGCGGCACCTGGGCCCAGCGCGAGGGGATCATGTCCACGCTCGTGCCCCCGGAGCGCCTCGGCCCGTTCCTCGCCACCCCCGAGGAGCACTTGGAGGACACGCTGCTGGAGGAGATGGTCGGCGCTTTCGGCGACGAGGCGCGCGCCCTCCAGGCGCTGTTCGTGCGCCGCTGGGGCGTGGACCCGTGGACGCGCGGCTACATCACCTCCTGGCGCCCGGGCGACGTGATGGCCGTCGGCCCGCTGCACGGCACGCACGAGCCGCGCTTCTACGTCTGCGGGTCGGACCAGTGGGTCTGCGGCTACATGGAGGGAGCCGTGCGCACCGGGCGCGATGCCGGGCGGGCGGCGCTCGGGGAAAGCTGACTTCTTGCTTCAGCGGCGGCTGGTCTGCGGGGAGTGGTTTGGGCCGGGGAAGGGGAGCCCGTCTGGTTGGACCAGCACGGCGAGTCGAGGTTCCACTGTCCGACCCTGGTGTTCGTATGGAACACCAGGATCGGACACTAGCCCGGCCGCGGCGCATGACCGACCCACCACAGCCATCGGACCCACCCCCCT
>Ga0081538_10000019_pt1 | contig 141612 bp, 147 predicted proteins | sample TabmetS5T2R1_FD_71022 | JGI IMG/M metagenome (GOLD analysis project Ga0081538, IMG submission 71022) | Tabebuia heterophylla rhizosphere microbial communities from the University of Puerto Rico - S5T2R1 | ecosystem: Host-associated > Plants > Roots > Rhizosphere ... | reverse complement strand
GGCTGCTGACCCGAGTACGCGGGCGCCGGCGCGGATCCTTGGGGGGTCCACGCCGGCGCCGTCGCGTACGCCCGGGCTTTCGTCACTCGCCGCGCGAGTGTGGGAAACCGCACTGCCGACTGCGTACATCGACACCGGGTGAGTAGGGTGCTGTCCGGCATACGGCCACCCGAAGAAGGAGACGGAATTGGCCACGGGAACCGCCGGACCCACGCGGGCCCAGATCGACGAGAAGACGCTGCGGACCGACCGATGGTGGCTCTATCCGCTAGGGCTCGCGGTGCTCTTGGGGTTCTTCACCGTCTACGCCACGGTCCGCGTCTTCATGAACGAGTACTACTGGGCCGAGGAGGAGCACTACCTGACGCCGGTCTACTCGCCGTGCGTCAGTGACTCCTGCGTCGAGGGCTCGAGCCACTTCGGCACGTTCCTGCCGGAGATGCCGGTCTTCGTCCCGATCGCGCTCATCACGTTCGTGGTCCTCGCCGGGTTCCGTGGCACGTGCTACTACTACCGCAAGGCCGGCTACCGCGCGTTCTTCCTCGCTCCGGCCGCCTGCGCGGTGCCGGAGCCGCACAAGAAGTACACCGGCGAGTCGAGGTTCCCCCTCAACGTCCTCAACGCGCACCGGTACTTCTTCTACGCGGCGTTCCTCTTCGGGACGATCAACATCTACGACGCGATCCTGGCCTTCCACGGCGAGGGCGGCGGCGTCGGCATCGGCCTCGGCACCGTCATCATCTGGGTCAACCTCGTGATGCTGTGGGCCTACACCCTCTCCTGCCACGCCTGCCGCCACATCGTCGGAGGCCGGCTCCGGAGCTTCTCGAAGCACCCGTGGCGCTACCGCTACTGGACCTTCGTGTCGAAGCTCAACACGCGACACGGCCAGTACGCGATGATCTCGCTGGTCACCGTGATCGCGACCGACGCCTACATCATGGCGGTCTCGGCGGACTGGTTCTCCGACCCGCGCATCATCAACTGAGCACCACCGAGGACGGGATTCATGGCCGAGTTTGAACGCCACTCGTACGACGTCGTCGTCATCGGGGCCGGCGGCGCCGGACTCCGGGCCGCGATCGCCGCCCACGAGACCGGCGCCCGGACGGCCGTCGTCTGCAAGTCGCTCCTCGGCAAGGCCCACACCGTCATGGCCGAAGGCGGCGCGGCCGCGGCGATGGGCAACCTCTGGCCGGAGGACAACTGGAAGGTCCACTTCCGCGACACCATGCGCGGCGGCAAGATGCTCAACAACTGGCGGATGGCCCAGCTGCATGCGAAGGAGGCGCCGGACCGCGTACTCGAGCTCGAGGAGTGGGGGGCGCTGTTCGACCGCACTCCGGACGGACTCATCTCGCAGCGCGACTTCGGCGGCCATCGGTACGCCCGGCTCGCCCACGTCGGCGACCGCACCGGACTCGAGATGATCCGTACGCTGCAGCAGCGCACCGTCGCCTTGGGCATCGACGTCTACATGGAGTGCACCGTCACCGAGCTGCTCAAGGACGGCGACCGGATCAGCGGCGCGTTCGCGTACTGGCGGGAGAGCGGCCGCTTCCTGGTCTTCGAGGCGCCGGCGGTCGTGCTCGCGACCGGCGGCATCGGCAAGGCGTACCAGGTGACGAGCAACTCGTGGGAGTACACCGGCGACGGCCACGCGCTCGCGATGCGGGCCGGAGCGTCCCTGATCAACATGGAGTTCGTGCAGTTCCACCCGACCGGGATGGTGTGGCCGCTGTCGGTCCGCGGGCTGCTCGTCACCGAGTCGGTCCGGGGCGACGGCGGAGTCCTCAAGAACTCCGAGGGCAAGCGGTTCATGTTCGACTACATCCCGGAGTACTTCAAGGCCGAGACGGCAGACACCGTCCAGGAAGCCGACGGCTGGTACGACGACAAGAAGAACAACCGTCGGCCGCCCGAGCTGCTGCCACGGGACGAGGTCGCGCGGGCGATCAACGCCGAGATCAAGGCCGGCCGCGGCAGTGAGCACGGCGGCGTCTACCTCGACATCGCGTCGCGGCGCAGCCCCGAGTTCATCAAGCGGCGGCTGCCGTCGATGTACCACCAGTTCATGGAGCTCGCCGGGGTCGACATCACGCAGACGCCGATGGAGATCGCGCCGACCTGCCACTACGTGATGGGTGGCGTCGAGGTCGACCCGGACACCGGCATGTCGATCGTCGACGGTCTGTTCGCGGCCGGCGAGGTGTCCGGCGGCATGCACGGCTCCAACCGGCTCGGCGGCAACTCGCTGTCCGACCTGCTGGTGTTCGGCAAGCGATCCGGCAACGGCGCCGCCTACTACGCGGTCCGGGTCGCCAAGAACCGGCCGCGGGTGGACGACGCCGATGTGGCCGCCGCGGCCGAGGCCGCGCTGGCGGCGTTCTCCGAGTCGGGCACGGAGAATCCGTACACCCTGCAGACCGACCTGCAGGCCACGATGCAAAGCCTGGTCGGGATCATCCGCCGCGAGGAGGAGCTCGTCGAGTCGCTGTCGAAGCTCGCGGAGATGAAGCAGCGGTTGCCGCGGGTCGCGGTGGAGGGCAACCGGCAGTACAACCCCGGCTGGCATCTCGCGCTCGACCTGCAGAACATGCTGATCGTCAGCGAGTGCATCGCCATGGCCGCGCTGGAGCGGACCGAGTCCCGCGGCGGCCACACTCGCGAGGACCACCCCGGCCCGTCCGACGAGTGGGCCACGATCAACCTCGTCCTCACGCTGAGCGGCGGCGACGTCGAGCTCAAGCGCCAACCCCTACCGCAGATGCCGGACGAGCTCACCGAGCTCATCGACACGCAGACCTGACCCGGCCCGACCAAGAGAGAGCGAGCACAGATGGGCTACGACCTGGCGATGCGGGTGTGGCGCGGCGACGCCGACGGCGGCGGTCTGCAGGACTTCACGGTGCCGGTCGAGGACGGCGAGGTCGTCCTGGACGCGATCCATCGGCTGCAGGCGACCCAAGCCGGCGACCTCGCGGTCCGGTGGAACTGCAAGGCCGGCAAGTGCGGCTCGTGCTCGGCCGAGGTCAACGGCCGGCCGCGGCTGATGTGCATGACCCGGCTGTCCGACTACGACCCGGGCGAGACGCTGACGGTGACGCCGATGCGGACGTTCCCGGTCATCCGCGACCTGGTCTGCGACGTGTCGTACAACTACGAGAAGGCGCGCGAGCTGCCGTCCTTCGCGCCGGCGCCTCCGGACGCCGACGGCAAGCGCCGGATGATGCAGGCCGACGTCGAGCGCGGGCAGGAGTTCCGCAAGTGCATCGAGTGCTTCCTGTGCCAGGACACCTGTCACGTCATCCGCGACCACGAGGAGAACAAGCCCGCGTTCGCCGGACCGCGGTTCTTCCTGCGGTACGCCGAGCTCGACATGCACCCGCTCGACACCAACGACCGTCGCCGGCTCTCCCAGGACGCCGCCGGCCTCGGCATGTGCAACATCACGAAGTGCTGCACCGAGGTGTGCCCGGAGGGCATCAAGATCACCGACAACGCGATCATCCCGATGAAGGAACGCGTCGTCGACCGCAAGTACGACCCGCTGGTGTGGCTCGGCAGCAAGATCCGGCGCCGGACCGACGACCGCACCGAGCTCTGAGGCTTCGTCGCGTCGGTACGTGACAGCTGCACCACCCGCCGGACGCGTTCGGTGCACCCGTCACGTACCGATGAGCCCGCAACGGAATCCGTCGACGCAGCGGCGGAGGCGACCGCTCCGTACGCGATCGCGGGTCCTGGCGGCCCGCTCGAGTCGGCCGTCGCGCTGGCCCGTACGCAGCGACATCGGCCACAACCGGCGCAAACCAGGGGCACTATCCGGGCAACCCGCCGCCATCCGGATCAGATGTCGTCCAATCGTCGGAAGACGTCTTGCCGACTTCGGATTTCGTCGTAACACTAGTGCCCGACCTGGGGAGGGCTCGTGACCACTGACGTCGGTCAGCTCGAGATGCTGCTGGAGCAGCTCGGGTTGACCAAGACGGAGTCCAAGGTCTATCTGTGCCTGCTCGACCAGTCCCCGCTGCCGGCGTCGACGATCGCCGACCTGACCGGCACGTCCCGGAGCAGCGTCTACCTCGTGCTTCGCTCGCTGGTCGGCAAGGGTCTCATCGACGCCGGCGCCGGCTACAGCAGCCGCTACCACGCCGCGCCCCCGCGCCGCGCCCTGTCGAGCCTGCTCGACCGCGACCGCGCCGAGCTCGCCGCGCGCGAGAAGCACGTCGAACAGGCGCTGCCCGACCTCACCGACCTCTTCGAGCGCAACCAGGACGACGACACCGGCGAGTTCGTGGAGATCCTGCGGACGCTGGCCCTGATCGGCGAGCGCTTCGACCGGCTGCAGACCGAGTCCCAGGAGACGATCGACATCGTGGTGCGCGGTCCGTTGCAGGTCGGTGGATCCAACGACGCGGAGGTGGCTGCCCTGCGCCGGGGCGTCCGATGCCGGGCGATCTACGACCGGAACGTCCTGACCGAGCCCTCGATCGACGGCAACCTGTCCGAGTGGATCACCCAGGGCGAGCACGCCCGGGTCTACCCGGGCGACCTGCCGATGAAGTTCGCCATCTTCGATTCCCACACCGTCTTGATGCCACTCCTGGCACCAGGAGTCGCCGGCCTGCTCGCGATCATCGTCCGTAACCGGGAGCTGGCGGCGACGTTGACCTTCCTCTTCGACACCCTTTGGGAAAGCTCCGATCCCCTGGAGCACGACCTCGCGAGTTCGACGCTAGGGCCGGCGTCGCGTCGCTCGGGCGACACGCCTCGCACCCGCCCGCACCTAGCCGAGACCGCCGAGCGAGGACACGATGGAAAGCGCCGTACGTGACCGAAAACTGACTCAGAAGACCGACCCCGTCGTCATCTGCATCGCTGAGGAGGCCCGAGAGCGGGCTCGGCTGGCCGGCCGGTTCGACGGCGCCGGCGTCATGGTGCTGGCCCGCGACCTCGACAGCGCCCGGAGCTTCCTCGGCAACCTCGATCGTGGCGGATCGGACACTGCCGGCGATGCGCCCGAGCGCGTCCTCCGCATCGACGGCCTCCGGCTCGACGTGACCCACCACGAGGCGACCTGGCACGACCAACCTCTCCAGCTCACCCCGCACGAGCTGAAGGTTCTCGGCTGCCTGGCGACCAGCCCCGGACGGCTGTGGAGCTATCAGCAACTCCACGACGACGCCTGGGACGACGCGTACTTCACCGGACCCGCCGCGGTGCAGTCGGTGGTCAAGCGACTGCGCGCCAAGCTGCGGCAGGCCGGGCTTCCGTTGCACATCGAGGCGGCTCGGGGCGTCGGATTCCGGCTGACCGTCGGCACCGATCTGCATCTGGTTCCTCCCGTACGCTCGAACGGGCAGATGCGCTCGTAGTAGCCTCCGGTTCGGTGAGTCATGGCCGAACCGGATAAGCGTCGCGACGCTCGTACGCCCTCGGAGGCAATCTCGGACGCCCCCACAGCCGTACCTTCTGACGTGCTGTCCACCTACGCCGACCGGGCCGACGACGCCGCGCTCGTCGCGGGACTCGCCGTCGACGACCCACCGGCGGCGACCGCATTCGTGCGGAGGTTCCAGGGTGCGGTGTTCGGGCTGGCACTGTCGGTGACTCGCGACGCCGGGCTCGCCGAGGACGTCGCTCAGGAGGCGTTCGTCCGGGCCTGGCGAGCGGCGACGACCTACGACGCGCGACGCGGATCGGTCGCGACCTGGCTTCTCACGATCACCCGGAATGCCGCGATCGACGCCATTCGGAGCCGACGGAGCACCCCGACCGAACAGGAGGCGCTCGACCAGCTGATCCACCACGCCATGACCGGGCCGGATCCGGCCGAGGCAGCGCTGCGTAGCCTGGAGCGGGAGCTCGCGGTGCGCCGGTTGTCCGCGATCCCCCGCGAGCAGGCTCGGGCCGTCGTCCTGGCCGTGATCGGCGGTTGCACGGCCGCCGAGGTGAGCCGGCACGAAGACATCCCGTTGGGCACCGCCAAGACCCGGATTCGGTCCGGGTTGCGGCGGCTGCGCGCGGTCATGCAGGAGGAGCGTCATGACTGAGCCGCCTCGCCACCCCGAGGACGAACTGGTCGAGCTCGCGCTCGGCGAGGTCGGCGAGCCCCGCCGCAGCCAGCTGATTCGACACCTGGTCGACTGTCACACCTGCCGCGCCGAGTTCGAAGCCATCGCGATCGCCGTCGACGCGGTGATCCCGGCCGCGCCCCGGATCGAGCCACCGGTCGGCTTCGACCAGCGGGTCCTCACGACCATGGGTGCCACCGAGGGTTCCGGACCGGGACGTCGGCGCGGTCGGGGCTTCCGAACCGGGATCGTGCTCGCCGTGGCCGCGGCCCTGCTCGCCGCCGTCGTCGGTGGAGTCGGCGCGCTCTCGATCTGGGGCGACGACGACACGACCACGACGACGTTGGCGTTGGCCGGTGACACGGCGCCGCTGCGTACTTCGGACGGCGAGACCGTCGGGACCGCGTCGATGAGCTATCTCGACGGCGATCCGGTGGTCGTCGTCAGCATCACCCGCCCTGCCGTCGGCATCCCCTACACCTGCCGGCTCCTGATGAAGAACCGCACGTACGACGCGGGGCGTTGGACCGTCGACGATCCCGACGGCAGCACCTGGATCACCCGCGGGCCGCGGCGAGGGCACGTCGTCGGCATGGAGCTGGTGACCGACGACGGGCGGGTCTGGTCGTCGGCTCGGCTGCCGTAGGAACGCTGCGGTAGGAGCCTGCCGTCGGCCGGCCCGCCCCGGGCGTCAGCCCAGCAACTGGTCCTCGAAGCACCATCGCCAGGCCTCGCCGGTCTCGAAGCTGCGCATCACCGGATGGCCGGTCTCGCGCCAATGGCGGTCGGCGTGCCGCTCCGGCGACGAGTCGCAGCAGCCGACCTGGCCGCACGCCATGCACAGCCGCAGGTGCACCCACGTCGTGCCGTCGCGCAGGCAGTCCTCGCAGCCCTCGGGGGTACGGGGACGCGGTGCCGACTCGTACGACCGCAGGTGCTCGCAGCCGGTGTGGTGCGGCGGCGGCCGAAGCTCGGTGGGACGCTCGGCCGAGCTGGCCACGACGGTCTTGTCGAGCACGGTCTCCTCCACGTCCAGGGTGTCGAGCGCCTGACTCAGCACGGTCTGGTCGACCAGACCCAGGCGGCGGATCCGGAGTACCTCGGCCCGCTCGGCGTCCAGCATCCGCGACCGCAGGCGGGCGTACACCACACTCGGCGTCTCGATCTGGGTGCCGAGCCGCTCCCACACCGCGTTGGCCCGCTCCAGACTGCGTTGGCGCAGGCGTCGCACGACGTCCTCGGGCTCGTTGCCGGTCAGCTCCTCGTCGAGCGCCTCGAGACCCGCGGTCGCCGCCCGCTGATAGACGCTCGCGGCCTGCAGATGGTCCTCGGCCGGATCCGGTCCGGACACGCCGAGCACGCGGACCAGCCAGGGCAGCGACAGACCCTGCAACACCAGCGTGCCCGCCGCCACCGTGAAGGCGATCGCGACGAAGACCTCGCGGTGGGGCGTGTCCTCCGGGATCAGGAACACCGCGGCCAGCGTGACCACACCGCGCATGCCGGCCCAGGCGATCAGGCCGGTCACCTGCCACGGCGGCGCGGGATCGTCCCGCCGGATCGAGGGGATCAGACGCGGCAGATAGGTCGCGGGATAGACCCAGAGGAAGCGCAGCACGATCACCGCGAGCAGGACCACGCCGGCGGTCAGCACGATCCGCTCTCGCGACAGGCTGCTGTCGGCCAGGTCGTCGACGATCTCGCGCACCTGCATGCCGATCAGGAAGAAGACCGCGTTCTCCAGCAGGAACTGGATCATCGACCAGTTGGTGCGCTCCAGCACCCGCGAGGTGGCGGACTGGATCATCGGCGACTTGTGCCCCAGGAGCAGGCCCGCCACGACGACCGCCAGCACTCCCGACGCGTGCACTTCCTCCGCCGGGAGGTACGCGATCCACGGCGTCAACAGGGAGACGGCGACGTCGGTGAGGTCGTCCTGGATCCGGCGGCGGACGAGGCCGACGACGACGGCGACGGCCAGCCCGATCGCGGCGCCGCCGACCGCTGACAGCACGAACTCTCGCGCGACCTCCCAGGCGGTCACCGACCCGGCCATCGCCGCGATCGCGGTGCGCAACGCGACCAAGGCGGTCGCGTCGTTGACCAGGCTCTCGCCCTCGAGCACCGTGACGACGCGCCGAGGCATCCCGACCCGGCGAGCGATCGCGGTCGCGGCGACCGCGTCCGGTGGCGCGACGACGGCTCCCAACGCGAAGGCCGCCGCCCATCCGATCGGCAGGAGCCACCACGCGATCAGGGCCACCCCGCAGGTCGTGAAGACGACGAGACCCACCGACAGCAGGCCGATCGGTCGCCGGTTGCGTCGGAAGTCGATCAGCGACGTCCGCAGGGCCGCGCCGTACAGCAGCGGCGGCAGCAGTCCGATCAGCACGAGCTCCGGCGTCAGCCGTACGTTGTCGACGAACGGCACGTACGACGCGACGAAGCCGGCCGCGAGCAGCAGGACCGGCGCCGGGAATCCGATGCGGCGCGCCAGCGACGCGATGCCGACCACGGTGGCCGCGATGAACACCACGTGAAGAGCGACGTGCACCCCGCCAGTGTTCCAGGACAACCCCGCTCGTATCCCCCACCGACGGCGTCTGTTGCCCTAGGGTATTGCCGACGTACCACTCACCCTTCGGAGGAAACATGACCGAGCAAGGCCCCCCGAACCCCACCGGGGGTCAGGGCCAACAGCCCGGGCCGGAGTATGGGCAGTCTGGCGCATCCGGCCAGCAGCCATACCCCCAACAGGGAAGCGAACAACAGCCCGGTGGGTACGGTCAGCAGCCCGGTGCCCAGCCGGGATACGAGCAACAGCAGCAGGCCTACGCGCAGCAGCCGTACCCGCAGCAAGGGTACGAGCAGCAGGCCTACGGCCAGCAGTACGGCGCCATGCAGCAGTACGGCTCCGCCCCCATCGGCGAGATCCGCAAGACCGGCATCGGCATCCTGCTGTTCATCGTCACGCTGGGCATCTACGGCTGGTACTGGTACTACAAGCGCCATGAGGAGATGAAGAACCACACCGGCGAGGGCCTCGGCGGCGGCATCGCCCTGCTGCTGGCGATCCTGGTCGGCATCGTCATGCCGTTCCTCACCTCGAGTGAGACCGGCAAGCTCTACCAGCGGCGCGGCCAGGAGGCGCCGGTCACCGCGGTCACCGGCTGCTGGATCCTGCTGCCCATCGTCGGCGGGATCATCTGGTTCGTGAAGACGAACGGCGCTCTCAACGACTACTGGCGCTCGCTCGGCGCTCCCGAGCCCGGCTGAGTCGCCCTCGACACCACGGTCGGATCGGGCCGGCGCATCCGCGACGTCGCGGATGTGCCGGCCCGACTGTTTCGGCTCGGCCCGCCGCGGCGTACTTGTGGGTCAGGCGCTGGGACCGAGCTCCTCGCGAACCTGGCGGGCGATCTCGAGGTCCTCGCGGGCGGCGACGACCAGGACCGCGACCCGGGAGTCCGACGCGGCCAGGTCGGCGTCGCCGGACGCATCGGCATTCGCGTCGCTGTCGAGCCGGACGTCGAGGAAGGCGAGTCGCTCCGCGACGGCCGCCCGTACCTCGGGCGAGGCCTCGCCGACGCCGCCGGTGAAGACGACGACGTCCAGGCCGCCCATCGAGACGGCCATCCGCGCGATCTCTCCGGCGACCCGCTGGACGTAGACGTCGAACGCCAGCCCGGCCGGTTCGTCACCGTCACTCCGCGCCGCCAGCACCTCTCGCATGTCGCCGCTCGTGCCGCTCAGGCCGGCGAGACCGGACCGCTGCGCCAAACCGTCGGCGACCTCGTCGACGGTGAGTCCGCCCTCGTCGAGCAGCCACAGCACCAGGCCCGGGTCGACCGATCCCGACCGGGTCGCCATGACCAGGCCCTCCAGCGGCGTGAAGCCCATCGTTGTGTCGACCGACCGGCCGTCGACCGACGCGCCGAGCGACGCACCGGCGCCCAGATGGCAGGTCACCACCCGCGAGGCGGCCCGATCCGTCGCGAGGGTCGACGCCTGGCGGGCGGCGTACGCGTGCGACAGGCCGTGGAAGCCGTACCGCCGCAGCTCCCAGCGCGATCGCCAGTCGGCCGGCAGCGCGTACGTCCGGGCCGCCTCCGACAGCGTCGCGTGGTAGGCCGTGTCGAAGCAGGCGACCGACGGTGTCCGCGGCAGCAGCTCGCGGGCGAGCCGGATCCCGGCCAGCGCGCGAGGCTGATGCAGCGGCGCGAGCGGCGTCAGTGCCTCGATCCGCTCGACGACGTCGTCGTCCACGACGGTCGCCCGCTGGAGCGCCGACCCGCCGTGCACGACTCGGTGCCCGACCGCGTCGACGCCGTCGAGCCCGCGTACCCAGTCCTCCGCGGCCGCGTCGACCCCGCCGTCCCACTGCTCCAGATGGAGGTCGTCGGCGACAGCGTCGTCGGCTTCGAGCAGCCGCAGTCGCAGGCTCGAGGACCCGGCGTTGACGACAAGGACCCGCATCAGCCGGGCCAGGTCCAGTCGCGTACCTCGGGCAGGTCCTCGCCGTGCTCCCGTACGTACGCGCGGTGCCGGGTCCGGAGGTCGACCATCTCCTGCCGTACCCGGGCCGCCCGCTCGCCGAGGCCCGGGACCCGGTCGACCACGTCGATCACGAGGTGGAACCGGTCGAGCTCGTTCATCACCACCATGTCGAACGGCGTCGTCGTGGTCCCCTCCTCCAGGTAGCCGCGCACGTGGATGTTGCGGTGGTTGGCCCGGCGGTACGTCAGGCGGTGGATCAGCCAGGGATAGCCGTGGTACGCGAACACGATCGGCCGATCCGTGGTGAACAACGCGTCGAACTCGGCGTCGGACATGCCGTGCGGATGCTCCCGCTCGTCCTGCAGCCGCATCAGGTCGACGACGTTGACCACGCGTACCTTCAGGTCAGGGAGGCGGCGCCGCAACAGATCCGTCGCGGCCAGGATCTCCAGGGTCGGGACGTCACCGGCGCACCCGAGCACGACGTCGGGCTCGCCGTCGTCGTCGTTGCTGGCCCACTCCCAGATGCCGGCGCCTCGGGTCGCGTGCAGGACGGCCTCGTCCATGTCGAGCCAACTCGGTTGCGGGTTCTTGCCGGCGACGATCACGTTGACGTAGTCGCGGCTGCGCAGGCAGTGGTCGGCGACCGACAGCAGGGTGTTGGTGTCCGGCGGCAGGTAGACCCGGATGATCTCGGCCTTCTTGTTGACGACGTGGTCGACGAAGCCCGGGTCCTGGTGCGAGAACCCGTTGTGGTCCTGCCGCCACACGTGCGATGTCAGCAGGTAGTTGAGCGACGGGATCGGTCGCCGCCAGCCGAGTTCACGCGTGACCTTCAGCCACTTGGCGTGCTGGTTGAACATCGAGTCGACGATGTGGACGAAGGCCTCGTAGCACGAGAAGAGCCCGTGCCGGCCGGTGAGCAGGTAGCCCTCGAGCCAGCCCTGACACAGGTGCTCGCTGAGCACCTCCATGACGCGGCCGCCGCGGGCGAGGTGCTCGTCGGTCGGGAGCGTCGCCGCGTTCCACGTCTTGCCGGTCGCCTCGTACACGGCGTCGAGCCGGTTCGACGCGGTCTCGTCGGGCCCGAACAGCCGGAAGTTGCGCTGCCGCTCGTTGCGCCGGAGCACGTCGCGCAGGTACTCGCCGAGCACGTGCGTGGGCTCGCCCAGCTCGGCTCCCGGCGACTTGACCGTGACGGCGTAGTCCCGGAAGTCGGGCAGGTCGAGGTCGCGGGTCAGCAGGCCACCGTTGGCGTGCGGGTTGGAGCCCATGCGCCGTTGCCCCTCCGGCGCCCAGGCCCGGACCGACTCGACCGGCCGTCCCTCGTCGTCGAACAGCTCGTCGGCGCGGTAGCTCTCCATCCAGTGCTGCAGCTGTGCACGGTGCTTGCTCGACGTCCGGACTCCCGAGAGCGGCACCTGATGGGAGCGCCAGGTGCCCTCGACCGGCTGACCGTCGACCTCGGCCGGGCCGGTCCACCCCTTCGGCGTCCGCAGCACGATCATCGGCCACCGCGGGCGGGACGTGTCGCGGCCCGCGTCCGCCTCCGTCCTGGCCGCGGTCTGGATGTCGCGGATCGCATCGAGAACGACGTCGAGGGTGCCCGCCATGACCTGGTGTACGGCACCCGGATCCGACCCCTCGACGAGGAACGGCTCGTAGCCGTACCCCTCGAGCAGCTGGGTCAGCTCGGCCTCGCCGATCCGGGCCAGCAGGCTCGGATTGGCGATCTTGTAGCCGTTGAGATGCAGGATCGGGAGCACGGCGCCGTCGTGCCTCGGGTCGACGAACTTGTTCGCGTGCCAGGACGTCGCGAGCGGCCCGGTCTCGGCCTCGCCGTCGCCGATGACGCAGGCCACGACGAGATCGGGGTTGTCGAACGCGGCGCCGTGGGCATGCGCCAGCGAGTAGCCGAGCTCGCCACCCTCGTGGATCGATCCGGGCAGCTCCGGCGCGACATGGCTCGGGATCCCACCGGGGAAGGAGAACTGTCGGAACAGCCGCTCCATTCCGGCCCCGTCCTGCGTGACGCCGGGGTACGTGTCGGTGTAGCTGCCTTCGAGCCAGGTGTTCGCCGCGATCGCCGGCCCGCCGTGACCGGGGCCGATGACGTACATCAGGTCGAGGTCGCGCTCCCGGATGACCCGGTTGAGGTGGGCGTACACGAGATTGAGGCCCGGCGTCGTGCCCCAGTGCCCGAGCAACCGCGGCTTGATGTGCTCCGGCCGGAGCTGCTCACGCAGCAGCGGGTTGTCGAGAAGATAGATCTGCCCGACGGACAGGTAGTTGGCCGCCCGCCAGTACGCGTGGACCTGATCCAGCGTCTCGGTCGACAGGGGCGTGGTCTCGACGATGCGCATACGACTCCTCCCGGCTGGTGGTCGTACCCGTCACGCTAACCGGCATGCGGAGTACGCTCCGCGTCATGTCGGTCGAGTTCATCCTGACTTCACTCGTCGTCGCGGCGATCCCGGGCACCGGCGTCGTCTACACCATCGCCTGCGCGATCGGCGGGGGCTGGCGCCGCGGCCTGTCCGCGACCGTGGGATGCACGCTCGGCATCGTCCCCCATCTGCTCGCGGCGATGCTCGGCCTGTCTGGCGTCATGCAGGCCGGGTCGGTCGTCTACGAGGTCGTCCGGTGGGCCGGCGTCGTCTACCTCGTCTACATGGGCGTGTCGATGATCCGGCAGCGCGACGCTCTCGACCTGGACGCGGCCGCCGAGGACCCCGCCGCCGAGTCGACGCTGCGGGTGGTCCGGCGCGCGATCCTGCTGAACCTGCTGAACCCGAAGCTCACGGTCTTCTTCTTCGCGTTCCTGCCGCAGTTCCTCGCCACCCCACCGTCGTTGCTGGACGCCAGGCTGGTCGGGCTCGGTGCGATCTTCATGCTCGCGACCTTCGTGGTGTTCGTGGTGTACGCGTACGCGGCGGCGCTCGCCCGCGACGTCGTGCTCCGAGCGCCCGCCGTACGGCGCTGGCTGCAACGCTCGCTCGGTGCTCTGCTGGTCGGCTTCGCGGCTCGGCTCGCGATCTCCGACCGCTGAGCGGGACGGTCCCGATGTTCGGCTACGACCGCGCGATCGTCGAGCGCTTCCCCACGATCCGCGCCGGTGTCGTCCACGCGACCGGGCTGGCCAACGGGCCGAGCCCGTCGGACCTGGTCGACGCGTACCAGTTGGAGCAGCGCGCCGTCCTCGAGCGGCTGGGCACCACCGCGATCGCCGACCACTCCTCGATCGCCGCCTGGCGTCGCGCCTTCAGCGCCTTCGGCGCCAAGCCGACGCAGTATCGCAACGCGGCCGAGGCGTTGCTCCGGCGGTTGCACAAGCATGGCGACATCCCGTCGATCAGCACCCTGGTCGACATCGGCAACCTGGTGTCGATCCGGTACGCGATGCCGGTCGCCGTCTTCGACCGGGCCGAGGTCGCCGGCTCGATCACGGTGCGGTTCTCCGACGGCACCGAGCCGTTCACCGACCTCGGATCGAGTGCGTCGGTGCGTCCGGAGCCGGGCGAGGTCGTGTTCGTCGACGACAACGACGAAGTGTGCGCTCGACGGTGGTGTTGGCGGCAGAGCGCCCGGAGCGCGACCAGCGCCGACACCGTCGAGGCGCTCTTCGTCGTCGAGGGTCATCACGACTCGGCGGCGGCCGACATCGAGCTCGCACTGGGCCTCCTGGCCGAGTTGCTCGCCGCCCACCAGCCGGACGCCGAGACCACCGCCTACGCCCTCTCGCCCACCCACTCGGCGACCGGGTCCAGCTCGTAAGCCGGCTCGCCGGCCGCCGGATCGCGGGCCTGGATGACGTGGCAGGTGGGCGAGAACGGACCGCCCAGGTCCACGACGGTCGCTCCGGCTCCCTTCACCGCACGGACCAGATGCGGCGGGGCGGTCAGGTCCATGCGGGTCACGATCCCGGGCGTCACGCACACCGGCACGCCGCCGAGCAGCCCGCTCAACTGAGCATGGAAGTGGCCGCACAGGACGACCCGGACGTCGGAGCCGGCGAGCACGGCCGCGAGGGCGTCCGGGTTCTGCAAGGCGATCGCCGGCATCCACGGCGACCGGTCGAGGAACACCGGCGGATGGTGGAAGACCACGATCGAGCCGAGCGGCGCCGGCTCGCCCAAGGTCTCGCGCAGCCAGGCCAGCTGCGCCTGGCTGACCACACCCTCGACCGAGCCCGGGATCAGGGTGTCGAGGGTGATCACGCGCAGCCCGTCGACCTCGCTCACGGCGGCCAGCTCGCCACCGGCCGGGTCGGCCAGGCGACCGACGTCGAGCCCGTCGCTCCCGCGATGACCTGTACCGAGGACGGCGGCGAAGGCCCGCCGGTCGTCGTGGTTTCCGGTGCTGTAGACGTGCGGGACACCACGCTCGGCGGCGAATCGGCCGACCCGGTCGAGGACCGCCTGGCAGCCGGCGTCGGACCCGTCGTCGGCGATGTCTCCGCTGACCACGACGAGGTCGATGTCGGGCACGAAGCGGGCGTCGTGCAACAGCCGATCCAACGCCCCGGCGGCGTCGATGCCGTCCGCGTCGAACCCACTCGCGGTCGCGTGGGTGTCGGACAGATGCAGGACTCGATGGCGTCGGGACGGGTCGACGGCGCTGCGCTGGGGCTCCATGGCCCTAGCTCATCACGCGGCTCGGACGCTCGGGCAAGACGAAATCGGATTGCCGGCGCCGGCGCCGTCTGGTCAGCTACCGGCATGGACGGACAGGCGGTGCTGGCCGCGTTCGACACCCAGGTCCGGCGCAACGCCACGGGCCCGGACGGCCGCGCCGAGCGCGACGCCCGGGTGACCCGATTCGTCTTCGACGACGGGAGCTGGGCCGGTGTGCTCTGGTCCGACCTCGACGAGTCGAACGCCGACGAGGTCATCGCCGAGCAGGTACGCCGGTTCGCCGACCGCACGACGCCATGGGAGTGGAAGTACTTCTCGTACGACCGCCCGTCCGACCTCCCCGAGCGGCTGGTCGCGGCCGGGTTCACCCGCGAGCCGGACGAGTCGGTGCTCGTCGCCGAGATCGAAGGCCTGGACCTCGACGCCTCGCCGCCACCGGGCGTCGAGCTCCGTCCGGTCACCGACGAGGCCGGCGCCGCCGCCATGGACGTCGTGCACGAAGCGGCGTTCGAGGAGAGCAGCTCCGACATCGGTCGCCACGTCCTCACCGGCTCCGCGCACGACCCGCCCTCCGTCGTCGGCGTCGTGGCGTGGGCCGGCGACACTCCGGTCTCGGCCGCACGGCTCGAGCTCTACCACGGCACCGACTTCGCCGGGCTCTTCGGCGGCGGCACGCATCCGGACTGGCGGGGCCGTGGCATCTTCCGGGCGTTGGTGGCGTACCGGGCCCGCGTCGCCGCCCAGCACGGGTTCCGCTACCTCCAGGTCGACGCGATGCCCACGAGCCGACCCATCCTGCAGCGGCTGGGCTTCGTCGAACTGGCCACCACGACCCCGTTCATCCACTCCGGCGGCTGACCCTCAGCCCCACGCGCCGGCCGGCTGCCGGGTGGTGGCGTTGAGCCGGTTGAACAGGTTCGTCACCGCGATCGTCAGGACCAGCGCCGCCAGGCCAGGCTCGTCGTAGTGCTTCGCCGCCTGCTGCCAGACCTCGTCCGACACCGGGTCCGGGCGGTCGCTGAGCCGGGTCGCGGTCTCGGCCAGCTCCAGCGCGGCCCGCTCGGCGTCGTCGAAGTACGGCGTCTCCCGCCAGGCGGCCACCGTGAACAGCTGGTCGTCGGTCACCCCGGCCTTTCGGGCGGTCCGGGCGCCGGCGTGGGTGCAAGAGCTGCAGCCGTTGATCTGGCTGACCCGCAGGTGCACGAGCTCCAGGGTCGTCTCGGGCACGCCGCCCTGCTTCGTCGCCTTGAAGATCGCCTGGATCGGCTGCATCGCGTCCGACAGGACCATCGCGGGGTTCGGCATCCGTGCGTTCATGGGTCTTCCTCCTCGTCGTGAAAGCTCGACCCCAAGACGAACGGCGTAGGCCGAGATGGACAGCGGGATCGAGAAATTCCGCTGACACCGGGCGCGGACCTTCCTATCGTCTGGGTCCATGGTGACGATCCGGCCGTTCGAGCCCGACGACGTCGACGACGCCGGCCGGCTGCTGGCCACCCGCCACCGGGCCCAGCGGGCGAGCCAGCCGCTGCTGTCGCCCCGGTACGAGGATCCCGCCGTCGCACGGTCCGTCGTCGCGGACGCCCTGGCCGTCGACGGAGCCTCCGGCGCGGTCGCCGTCGCGAACGGCGCCGTGCACGGGTTCCTGCTGGGCGCACCGAAGGGATCGGTCTGGGGGCCGAACATGTGGGTCGAGTCCGCCGGGCAGGCCGCCGAGGACCCCGAGGTGATGCGCGACCTGTCCGGCCTGGCGGCCGCCCGCTGGGTCGACGACGGTCGCACGGCGCACTACGTACTCACGCCGGCCCACGACCGGGAACTCCTCGACGCCTGGTCACGGCTCGGGTTCGGGCAACAGCAGGCGCACGGCGTCCGGGCGGTTCCGACCGAACGGCCGACGCCGCCGCCCGCCGTGACGATTCGGCGCGCGGACGCCGCGGACGTCGAGGACCTGGCGCGACTCGACCTGTCCCTGCCCGAGCATCAGGCGCTGTCGCCGGTGTTCTCCGCTGGCGTGGTCCCGACGTACGAGGAGTCGCTGGCGGACTGGAAGCGCGACCTCGACGACCCGGCGTACGCCAACTTCGTCGCCGAGGTCGAGGGCCAGGTGATCGGCTCGGCGGTCGGCGCGAGCCTGGAGAAGTCGAGCTCGCATGTGGGCCCCGCCCGACCCGACAACGCCGGGATTCTCGGGTTCGCGGCCGTACTGCCCGAGGCACGTGGACGTGGGGCCGGTCGGGCGCTCGGCGAGGCCGTCGGGTGGTGGGCGGCGGAGTCCGGCTTCGACAGCGTCGTCACCGACTGGCGGGTCACCAACCTGCTGTCGTCGCGGACCTGGCCCCGCCTCGGCTACGCCACGACCTTCGTCCGGATGCATCGACTGATCGGCTACTGAGACTGCGGGACGTAGCGTGGCCATCCATGACGCGCTTCTCGATCGATCCGCCGACACTCGTGCACCTCGCCCGCAGTGGCCTCGAGCCCCACGCCGCGCACCGGCTGGTGGCCCCGAACCCGCTGCGCACCCAGGCACTCGAGCTGCTGCTGCGCCAGGTGAACGGCGGCGAGCTCGACGAGCGGGAGGCGCTACGGATCCATGAGCGGATGACCGAGCTGAAGGTGCGGCTCCTCGGTGATCGGGTCTCCCGACGCACGGCGTGGAAGATCGCCCGGGAGCTCGGCTGGGACGACCTCGTGGACGCCGAGTACCTCGCGGTCACCAGGCTCCAGGCCGACGCGTTGGTCACCATCGATCCGCGGCTCGCCGCGAAGGCGGCCGACGTCGTCCCGCTCGCGGCCGTCGACGACCTCTTCACGGAGTGAGTGCGTCCACCGCCACATCCGTCCCGGGAGCCCCGCGTGCGGCGCGAATCGACCACCGCGGCCTGGCGCGGTGGTCGGTTCGCGACGCATCCGGGGTGGGTGGGGCTGCTGGTGTGCTGACCTGGCGAGTCGCCGGTCGACGATCAACCCGGCTCAGACGTTGAAGCGGAACTCGACGACGTCGCCGTCGGCCATGACGTAGTCCTTGCCCTCCATGCGTACCTTGCCGGCGGCGCGGGCGGCGGCGAGTGAGCCCGCCTCGACGAGATCGCCGTACGTCGTGACCTCGGCCTTGATGAAGCCGCGCTGGAAGTCGGTGTGGATCACGCCGGCGGCCTCCGGTGCGGTCGCGCCGCGGCGGATCGTCCAGGCCCGCGACTCCTTCGGACCGGCGGTGAGGAACGTCTGCAGGCCTAGCGTGTCGAAGCCGACCCGGGCCAGGACGTCGAGACCCGGCTCGTCGACGCCCATCTCGGCGAGCATCTCCCGCGCCTCGGCCGGGTCGTCGAGCTCGACCAGCTCGGCCTCGAACTTCGCGTCGAGGAAGATCGCCTCGGCCGGCGCCACCAGCGACTGCATCCGGTCCCGCAGCGCCTGGTCGGCGAGCTCGTCGGCGTCGCAGTTGAAGACGTAGACGTACGGCTTGGCGGTCAGCAGGTGCAGCTCGCGCAGCGGCTCCCGGTCGAGCCCGGCCGCGAAGACGCCCTTGCCACCCTCGAGCACGCCCTGCGCCTCGCGAGCCGCGTCGACCTGGGGCCCGAGCGCCTTGTCCTTCTTGGCGTCCTTCTCGAGCTTCGGCAGGCCCGATTCGAGGGTCTGCAGGTCGGCCAGGATCAGCTCGGTGTCGATCGTCTCGATGTCGTCGCTCGGCGACACCTCACCCGCGACATGGGTGACGTCGTCGTCGCGGAACACCCGGGTGACCTCGCAGATCGCATCGGACTCGCGGATGTGCGACAGGAACTTGTTGCCGAGGCCCTCGCCCTGGCTGGCGCCGCGGACGATCCCCGCGATGTCGACGAACTGCACGGTGGCCGGTAGCGTCCGCGCGGAGTCGAACATCCGCGCGAGGACCTCGAGCCGCGGATCGGGTACGCCGACCACGCCGACGTTCGGCTCGATCGTCGCGAACGGGTAGTTGGCCGCGAGGACCTGGTTGCGGGTCAGCGCGTTGAACAGCGTCGACTTGCCGGCGTTCGGCAGCCCGACGATCCCGATGGTGAGTGCCACGGGCGCCTAGTGTTCCGCACGCGAGGCGACCCATTCGTCTCGGGTGAGCCGGAAGATCTGGCTGTCCCCGGTGTACCACCGGTCGTGGAAGACACCGACGAACTTCATGCCGATGGCGCGGCAGACCTTCTGCGACGGCTCGTTGGTCAGATGCGTCAGCGCCCACAGCTCCGGGATCTCGTCGTCGAACCCCCGCGCCAGCGCTCCGGCGGCGGCCTCCCGGGCGTAGCCGTGTCCCCACGAGTCGGGGTGGAAGTGCCAGCCGATCTCGATCTCGCCGTCACCGTTCGGCAGCGGGTTGAGGAGGACCGAGCCGGCCGCCACGCCGGTCGACTTGACCTCGACGGCCCAGCAGCCGATGCGCGAGTCGGCGGCATGACGGTCGCGCCAGGTCGCGATCCACTTCAGCGCCTCGTCCCGGCTCTGCATCGGCTTCGGCTCGCTGCCGAGCCACTTCGCCACCTCCATGCGACGCAGGGTGTCGTAGACGCGATCGGCGTCCGCTTCGACCCAGGGGCGGACGATCGTCCGGTCGGTTTCGAAGATCACCGAGCCATCAAACCCGGTCCCCGGCGCGTACACCACTCAATTGTCGGACGCCCGTGGCACCGTGAATCACATGGTTGCAACTATCGTGATCGTTGCCCTCCTCGCCCTCGGCGTCGGCCTGGCGATCGGCATCCAGCTCGGCGGCGAGTGGCGCCGTCGGGAGTACGCCCGCGCCCGCGAGCACGAGCGGGTTCTCGAGGAGAGCCGCAGCCGAGAGGCGATCGGCGCCGCGACCGACGCCACGACGCAGGCCGTGGCACCGGTCAAGGAGAGCCTCGACCGGTTCGACGCCCGCCTCCGGGAGCTCGAGACCAGCCGGGTCCAGTGGCACGCCCAGCTCAAGGAGCAGATCGAGTCGGTGCGCGTGACCGGGGAGTCGCTGCGGCGCGAGACGTCGTCGCTGGCGACCGCCCTGCGCCGGCCCCAGGTGCGCGGCCGCTGGGGCGAGATGCACCTGCGTCGCGCCGTCGAGGTGGCCGGGCTGGTCGATCGCTGCGACTTCACCGAGCAGGTCACCGTCCGCGACAGCGACGGCATGCTGCGACCCGACCTGGTCGTCCATCTCGCCGGCGGCCGCCACGTCGTCGTCGACTCCAAGGTCCCGCTCGACGCCTTCCTCGACGCGACCACGGCCGAGCACGAGGAGGCGCGCCAGGCGCAGCTCGTCCGGCACGCCCGCCAGCTGCGCGGACACGTCGACACGTTGGCGGCGAAGGGCTACTGGCGGCAGTTCGACTCCGCGCCCGAGTTCGTCGTGCTGTTCATCCCGGGCGAGGCGTTCCTGTCGCAGGCCGTGGAGACCGAGCCGCAGCTCCTGGAGTACGCCGCCGGCCGGCAGGTCGTGCTCGCGACGCCGACGACGCTGATCGCGCTGCTGCGTACCGTCGCCCTCGCCTGGCGGGAGGAGTCGGTGGCCGAGGGCGCCCGGGAGGTCGCCGCACTGGGTCGCGAGGTCTACGACCGGCTCGGCACGCTCGGCGGCCACGTCGACAAGCTGGGCCGCACCCTGTCGTCCGCCGTCGACAGCTACAACAGCGCGGTCGCGTCGCTGGAGAGCCGGGTGCTCGTGTCGGCCCGCAAGATGCGCGACCTGGACGTCACCGACTCCAAGCTCGGCACGCCGCAGTCGATCGAGGCCTCGGTGCGTCCACTCGCCGCGCCGGAGCTGCTCGACGCCACGCCGCCCCCGACGAGCGCGGCGCGGCGCGCCGGCTAGGCCGTCCCGGAGGTTTACCGTGACCCGGTGGGAGGAGCGGTTGCGCGCAAGGACCCACCGAGCTGCCCGGCACGAGCTTGACGCCCGCGCCGCGGTCCTCCTCACCGTCGTTGCCATGGCCGGTGCGGCGACCCTGCAGCTGACGTTGACCGACCAGCTCGGCCTGTTCTTCGGCGTCTGCTTCGTCCTCGCCTCGCTGACCGCCGCCCTCGTCGTCCGCCCCGACGGCTTCTTCACCGTCGGCGTTCTCCCGCCGCTGCTCATGGTCGGCACCCTCACCGTCGTCGCGTCGGCAACGCCGACCGCGATCGCGGCCCCTGGTCTCGCCGACGACGCCGGCCTGCTCCAGCGGGTGATCGCCGGCGTGGTGAGCCAGGCCGGCGCGCTGGCGATCGGCCACGCCGCCGCGATCGGCATCCTCGGGGTCCGCATCTGCACGGCACCGGACTGAGCCCGGCCGGCGCACCTGCCGAGTGGCGCAGGATCGCGCTGCTCCGGTGGCCCGGAGGGCGATCTTGCGCCACTCGATCGAGGGTTGGGCCGCTCGCTCAGCCGGCGTGCTCGCGGGCCCGCTTCGGCAGCAGGAACGCCATCGCGAACGCCGCCACCGTCAGCCCCACGGTCAGCACCGTCACGTGCCGGGCCGCGCTGAGGAAGCTCTCGATGTCGACGCCGGTGTCGACCACACCGAAGAAGACGGTGCCGAGGACGGCGACGCCGAGCGAGGCGCCGAGCTGCTGGAACGACTCGAGCAGACCGGAGGCCGAGCCCACCTCGTGGTCCTCCAGCCGGCCGACGATGATGTCGAACAGCGGCACGAAGATCATGCCCATCCCGGTGCCGTACGCCAGCAGCGGCACCGTCAGGTCCCACGCGCCGAGGTCGGCGCCGACGCCGTCGAACACGGTGTAGAGGTGCACCAGGCCGACCGTCATGACCGCGAGACCGATGTGCAGGATGTGCCGGCCCAGCTTCGTCATCATCGTGCTGCCGAAGATCGATCCGACGAAGGCACCGACCGGCCAGGCGGCCATCGCCACGCTCGCGTCGAGCGCGCTGTAGTGCAGCCCGAGCTGGAGGAACAGCCCGACCGCCAGCGAGAATCCGACGATCGCGCCGAAGAAGACGACGACGAACAGGACGCCGGAGGTGTAGGAGCGCTTGGCGAACACGCTGAGCTCGATCAGCGGAGTACGACCGGCGACTCGCCGCCGCGCCTGGTACCACGCGAAGCCCGCCAGGGTCGGGACGGACGCCGCCAGCATGCCGAGGGACCACGCCGGCCAGCCCAGCTCGCGACCCTGCACCAGCGGGTAGACCAGCAGGAACATGCCAGCCGCGGCGACCAGCGCGCCCATCAGGTCGAGCCGCTGCGTCCGGTCGGTCGGCCCGCCGGTCGGCAGCACCTTGTGGGCGACGTACAGCGAGAAGGCGCCGAGCGGCACGTTGATCCAGAAGATCGACCGCCAGCCGGTGCCGAACAGGTCCGCGTCGATGAGGAGACCGGCGACGATCGGGCCGGCGATCACCGAGAGCCCGATCACCGGGCCCAGCACGGCGAAGGCCTTGCCGACCTCGGCGCCGAACAGGTCGCGCATCAGGCCGAAGCACTGCGGCAGCATCACGGCTCCGAAGGCTCCCTGCACGACCCGGGCCGCGATCAGCGTCTCCGGCGAGCCGGCGAACGCGCACGCCGCCGACGCGGCGACGAATCCGGCCACGGCGATCATCAGCATGCGCCGGCGGCCGAACATGTCGCCCAGCCGACCGCCGGTGAGCAGGCCGACGGCCAGCGCGAGCGTGTAGCCGGCGGCGATCCACTGCAGGGTCGACAGCGACCCGCCGAGGTCGGCCCGGATCGACGGCGCGGCGACGTTGCCGACCGTCGAGTCCAGGAGGTTCATCAGGCTGGCGGCGAGGATGCCGAACAGGCCGAGCCAGCGTCGCGGGTACGTCGCGCTCGGCGGCTGCGTGGTGGGCCTGGCGACGCTTTCCCGTACCTCGGGCGAGGGTGACGTCGGATCTTGGGTGAGGTCGATCGCTGTTGTCGTCATGGCCGCTACGCTAAAGTTCATTGCGGCCACTTCTTGACCGCAATGAGGATCAGTCTGGAGTCATGGCGAACACGAGTGGACGCATGTTGCGACTGTTGTCGCTGCTCCAGACCCATCGGTTCTGGCCGGGCGGCGAGCTGGCGGAGCGACTCGAGGTCAGCGAGCGGACGCTGCGGCGCGACATCGACCGGCTCCGCGAGCTCGGCTACCCGGTCAACGCGAGCCGAGGCGTCGCGGGCGGCTACCAGCTGCAGGCCGGATCGGCCCTGCCCCCGCTGCTGCTCGACGACGAGGAGGCGGTGGCGATCGCGGTCGGCCTGCGGACGGCCGCCGGCGGCGCGGTCGACGGCATCGAGGAGACGTCGCTTCGGGCACTGACCAAGGTGGTCCAGGTGATGCCGCGTCGCCTGCGCCGCCGGGTCGAGGCGCTCGGCGCCTACACGGTCCCGGCTGCGTGGAGCGGTGGCCCGACCGTCGACGCCCTGGCGCTGACCGTGATCGCGCAGGCCTGCCGCGACGACGAGCGGCTGCGGTTCGCGTACACCGCCCGCGACGGCAGCAAGACCCGGCGCCTGGTCGAGCCGCATCGCCTCGTGTCGCTCGGCCGCCGGTGGTACCTCGTCGCCTGGGACGTCGAGCGGCACGACTGGCGGACCTTCCGGGTGGACCGGCTCAGCGATCCCGAGTCGACCGGCGCCCGGTTCCGACAGCGCGACGTGCCGACCGGCGACGCGGCGGAGTTCGTCCGAAGCCAGCTCGCCGCGGTCCCGACCCGCTATCGGATCATCGTGAACATTCGGACGGCCGCGACCGACGTCGATCGGGTCGTCCGGCACTGGGGCACCGTCGAGGTGGTCAACGACGACTCCTGCCGGCTGACCATGAACGTCGACTCCTTCGAGTGGCCGGCGTTCGTGCTCGCGGTGGTGGGGGCGGAGTTCGAGGTGCTCGAGCCGACCGAGCTGCGCGACTGGCTGCGCGACCGCGGCGAGTTGTTCGTCCGGGCGACCTGACGGGCGCCGCGCGTACGCCGCACTACGCGGCTGGGCGTAGCCGACGGTCGACGCGTACGCGGGATTCGGTAGTCCAAGTGCCGCTCGCTGGCCGACGACCTGGTGGCCGATCGCGACGAGGCTGATTCGCGTCAGCACGGTCTCGTCGAACGGAGCCTTCCATGTCCACCCTCACCACCCTGACCCGGCCACGACCCCCACGCCCGACACCGCGGAGCTCGCCACTGGTCGAGCGGGCCAGCGACTGGCTCGCCCGCTACAGCGTCGACATCCTGCGGGTCAGTCTCGGCGTCGTGTTCCTGGTGTTCGGCGCGTTGAAGTTCGTCCCGGACGCCAGCCCGGCCGAGGCGCTCGTCCAGCGGACCGTCGACACCCTGACGTTCGGGATCGTCTCCGGCCAGACCGCCGTGGTCCTGACCGCGGTCGCCGAGTGCGTCATCGGGATCACCTTGATCACCGGGAGGTTCCTGCGCCTCGGGCTGCTCGTCCTCGGCGCGTCGATGGTCGGGATCCTGTCCCCGCTGGTGCTGTTCTTCACCGACCTGGTGCCGGACACGCCGACGCTCGAGGCGCAGTACGTGTTCAAGGACATCGTGCTGGTGGCCGCCGGACTGGTGGTCGCCTCCCGAGCACTGACAAGTGACCGATCGTCCTACGACAACTGACCGATCGTCGCTAGGTGGCGTCGGCGGCCCGCAGGTCCCGGCGCAGCTCTGGCGGCAACGCGAAGATGAGGCTCTCCTCGGCCGTGTGCACCGACTCGGCCGGGGGGAAGCCTCGCGTCTGGAGCCAGGACAGCACACCCTGCACCAGGTCCTCCGGCACCGAGGCGCCGGACGTCACCCCGACCGTCGTGACCCCGTCCAGCCACTCGGGATCGATCTCGCCGGCGTCGTCGACCCGGTACGCGGCGGCCGCGCCGGCCTCCAGGGCGACCTCGACGAGGCGTACCGAGTTGGACGAGTTGCCGGAGCCGACGACGAGCACCAGCTCGGACTCCCGAGCGATCTCCTTGACCGCCTGCTGCCGGTTCTGGGTGGCGTAGCAGATGTCGTCGCTGGGCGGGTCGATCAGGTCGGGGAACCTGGCCCGGATCCGGTCGACGGTCTCCATCGTCTCGTCGACGCTGAGCGTGGTCTGGGACAGCCACGAGACCTTGGACGGATCGCGTACCTCGAGGTCGGCGACGTCGTCAGGACCCTGCACCAGGGTGATGTGGCCCGGCGCCTCGCCCGCGGTGCCCTCGACCTCTTCGTGACCGGCGTGCCCGATCAGCAGGATGTCGTGGTCGTCGCCGGCGAACCGACGGGCCTCGTGGTGCACCTTGGTGACCAGCGGGCAGGTGGCGTCGATCGTCTTCAGCTCCCGCTCGGCCGCCTGCGAATGGACCGCCGGAGACACGCCATGGGCCGAGAACACGACGGTCGCACCCTCCGGCACCTCGTCGAGCTCCTCGACGAAGATCGCCCCGCGCTCCTCCAGGTCGTGGACGACGTGCTTGTTGTGCACGATCTGCTTGCGGACGTAGACCGGGGCGCCGTAGAGGTCGAGCGCCTTCTCCACGGTGATCACGGCGCGGTCGACGCCGGCGCAGTAGCCGCGGGGGGCGGCGAGCAGGACGCGACGGTCGGTCGTGGCGGGTGCGCTCATGCGACCCATCGTACGGACGACCGGAGCGCTCGAGTTCCGAGTTGTGGATGGTGTGACCCGGTCAACACGGTCCACAACTCGGAACTCGAGCGGGGCAGGGCACCGTCAGTCGGCCTGTGGCTCCCCCGACACCGGAAGTGGCCGCGGCGGTACGGGTGTCGAGACCACGATCGAGGTCGTCGTCTGCCCGTACACGAGGAAGCGGTCAAGAGTCTCCTCGAGGTCCGCGATCGACGGCGCATGGACCTTGAGCACGAAGCAGTCCTCGCCGGTGATCCGGTAGCACTCGACCACGCGAGGCGTCTCCCGAGCGGCCTCGGCGACCTTCGGCAGTTGGCCGGGACCAGGTCGGACGCGGACGATCGCGGTCACCGGCAGGCCGAGGGCGGCCGGGTCGACCTCCATCCGGAACCCGGTGATCACGCCGGCCCGCCGCAGCCGCTGCACCCGCTCGGTGACCGCCGGCGCCGACATGCCGACCCGGCGGGCGAGCGCGGACATCGACAGTCGCGGGTCCTCGTGCAGGGCGGTCAGGAGCCGCCGATTGACCCCGTCGAGTAGCTCACTTGAGCGTTCGTAGGTGTCACGAGCGATGTGGCTTGCTTCTGCAGTCAAGACGGACCTCCTGCCTTGAGATCACTCTTCAGATCGCAGCCTGTGGTTTGGATGATATCCCCATGCCAGTCGTCGGTGCGCCCACCGCCGCGAGCCGGCCGGCTCCCACCGTCCCGGTGGCCGACCGGGTGCCGCCGCCCGCGTACTTCGCGGTCAGCGCCGTCTTCCACTACCTCGGTCCCGCGTTCGCCGTCCTGCTGTTCGTCCACGTCGACCCGCTCGGCGTCACCTGGCTGCGCATCGCCGGCGCCGCCGCCCTGTTCGCGCTCTGGCGGCGGCCGTGGCGGGTGCTCGTCCGAGCCACGCCGGCCCAACGCCGCCTGCTGATCGGTCTCGGCGTCGTCCTCGCGCTGATGAACGCGTCGTTCTACCTGGCGGTCGACCGACTGCCGCTTGCGACCGTCGGCGCCGTGGAGTTCGTCGGCGTCATCGGCCTGGCCGCCCTCGGCCTGCGAAGCGCGCGCAACGCCGTCGCGCTGGGGTTCGTGGTCGTCGGCGTCCTCGTCCTCACCGACGTACGCCTGGCCACCGAACCGCTCGGCCTCGGCTTCGCCTTCGCCAACTGCGCCCTGTTCGTCGGCTACGTCGTCCTGGGCCACCGGGTCGCCCAGGGCACCCGGAGCGGAGCCGGCTGGAGCGGCATCGACCAACTCGGCGCGGCAATGCTCCTGGCGGCCGTCGTCGCCACCCCGATCGGTCTGGCCCAGGCCACGCCGGCGCTCACCGATCCCAGCTTGCTGCTGGCCGGACTCGGTGTCGCCATCTGCTCGTCGGTGATCCCGTACGTCACCGACCAGTTGGCCATGGCCCGACTGCCACGCGAGACGTTCGCCGTGATGCTGGCTCTGCTGCCGGTCTTCGCGGTCGTCATCGGGGCCGTCGTCCTGCGGCAGATTCCGACGCCGGCGGAGCTCGTCGGGATCGCCGTGGTCGTCGCCGGCGTGGCACTCCACGAGATTCCCACTCCGAAGGAGGAGCGATGAAGTACGCCCGACTGGGCACGTCGGGGCTCACGGTGTCCCGCATCTGCCTGGGCATGATGAGCTACGGCTCGAAGACCGAACGGGCCTGGCACCTGGACGAGACCGAGGCCGAGCCGATCGTCCGGCGCGCGGTCGAGTCCGGTGTGACGTTCTTCGACACCGCCGACACGTACTCCGACGGCCTGACCGAGGAGATCACCGGCCGGCTGCTGGCGAAGCTGTTCCCGCGCCGCGAGGACTACGTACTCGCGACCAAGGTCTACTTCCCGATGGGCCCGGGCCCGAACGACGGCGGCCTGTCCCGCAAGCACATCATGTCGGCCATCGACGCCTCGCTGAGCCGTCTCGGCACCGACTACGTCGACCTCTACCAGATCCACCGCTGGGACGACGAGACGCCGATCGAGGAGACGATGGAGGCGTTGAACGACGTCGTACGGTCCGGCAAGGCCCGCTACATCGGGGCGTCGAGCATGTACGCCTGGCAGTTCGCCAAGGCGCAGCACGTCGCCGCGTCGGCCGGCACGAGCCGGTTCGTCGCGATGCAGAACCACTACAACCTGGTCTACCGGGAGGAGGAGCGCGAGATGATCCCGCTCTGCCTCGACCAGGGCATCGGCGTCATCCCGTGGAGCCCGCTGGCGCGAGGGCTGCTCGCCGGCAGCCGGGAGCGCGGCGACCGACGCCGGACGGTCCGGTCCGGCAGCGATCCGCTGGCCGACGACTTCTACGACGACGCGGATTTCGACGTGGTCGATGCCGTCCGGGCGGTCGCGACCGAGCGTGGGACGACACCGGCGCAGGTCGCCCTCGGATGGCTGCTGAGCAGGCCTGCGGTGACCGCGCCGATCGTCGGCGCGACGAAGCTGCGCCATCTCGAGGACGCGCTCGCGGCGGTCGATGTGGAGCTGACGGGCGACGAGGTCGACCGGCTGGAGGCGCCGTACCGTCCGCATCGCGTCATCGGACACTCCTGACGCGTGAGGCGCCGCGCCTAGGGCACCCCGAGCAGTCGCAGCCCCGCGGCGGTCGCGGCCGCGGCCACGACCACGACGACGAACGGCGCCTTGCGCAGCGCGAGCACGCCGCCGACCGCGACGCCCGCCGGTCGGGCGTACCCGGCGAACTCCTTGGACTCGAAGACCGCGGTCGCGGTCACCAGGGCGACCAGGAGCACGACCGTGGCGAGGGCGACGAACTCCTCGACTCGCGGCGACAGGGTGACCCGGTCGCCCAGCAGCGGCCCGGCCAGCCGGAAGGCGTAGGTCCCGACCCCCAGGACGAGGACGGCGACCAGAAGCGCTGACGTGCTCATACGGGAGCCCGCTCCGGCTCGGGTGACGAGCCACGGGACCGCAGACCGACGACCGCACCGACGAGGCCGAGCAGCACCGGCATCCCCGCCGGCAGGAACGGCGTCGTGACGAGGGCGACCACCGCGCCGACCACGGCGGCCCGTCGGACCGCGGGCGTCCGCAGTGACGGCAGCACCAGGGCCAGCAGCACGGCAGGGAACGCGGCGTCGAGACCGAAGTCGTCGGTGTCGCTGATCGCGGTGCCGCCGATCGCGCCGACCAGCACCCCGATGTTCCAGCAGACCATGAGGCTGAGACCGCAGGCCCAGTACGCCGCGCGACGCTGGACGGGATCGCGTTGGGCGAGCGCGAAGGCGACGGACTCGTCGATCATGAGATGGCTGCCGACGAGGCGCCGCCAGCCGCGTCCGACCAGGTCGCCCACCGTGAAGCCGAACGGCACGTGTCGCGCGTTGATCAGCAGGCTCGCGGCGACCGCGGCCACCGGGTTGCCGCCCGCCGCGACCAGACCCACGAACATGAACTGGGCCGCGCCGGCGAAGACGACGACGGACAGCAGGGTGGGAAGCCACAGCGGCAGGTCGGCCCCGACCGTGATCGCGCCGAACGACGCGCCGACGAGGGCGTCGGCCAGGCAGACCAGACCGATGTCGCGCGCCACGCTCCGGTCCAGGGTTCGCCACATCGAACGCATCGTCTTCTATACTGAACCAGGACGGCTCGTTCGTCAAACCGAACAACTCGACTTCTGGAGCGAACGCAGGATGGCGAAGAACGGCGGCCGCACCGGCGCCCCACTCGAGGTGATCGCGGCCTCCCTCCGGACCGAGCGACGCCGCGCCGGCCTCTCCCTCGCCGAGGTCGCCCGCCGGGCCGGCATCGCGAAGTCGACCCTGTCGCAGCTCGAGTCCGGCGCCGGCAACCCGAGCGTCGAGACGCTCTGGGCGCTCGGCGTCGCCCTGGACGTCCCGTTCTCCCGGCTGGTCGAGCCGCCGAGGCCCCAGGTGCAGGTGATCCGGTACGGCGAGGGCCCGGCGGTCTACTCGGAGCGGGCCAACTACGTCGCGACCCTGCTCGCCTCGTGCCCACCGAACGCCCGGCGCGACATCTATCTCCTGACGGTGCAGCCCGGCACCCCGCGGCAGTCCGATCCGCACATGCCGGGCGTCGTCGAGCACGTCGTCGTGAGCACCGGGCGGGCACTGCTCGGGGTCGCCGACGACCCGGTGGAGCTCGCGCCGGGCGACTACATGGCCTACCCGGGCGACCAGCCGCACGTGTTCAAGGCACTCGAGCCGGACACGACCGCCGTACTCGTGTCGGAGCACGTCTAGCCACCGGGATACTGGAGCGGTGAGCGCCGACGGGCACCGGATCGAGATCACGTACTGCACCCAGTGTCGCTGGCTGATGCGGGCCGCCTGGCTCGCTCAGGAGCTCCTGACGACGTTCGAGGCCGATCTCGCCGAGGTCGCCCTGATCCCCGGCACCGGCGGCGTCTTCGAGGTCCGCGTGGACGGCCGGACCGCCTGGTCGCGCACCGCGGACGGCGGGTTCCCGGAGCCGAAGGAGCTCAAGCAGCGCGTCCGCGACGTCGTCGCCCCCGACCGCGACCTCGGGCACGCCGACCGCTGACCCGCGTCACCGCGCGCCGGCTAGGCCGGTCCGAACGCACAGGAGTACGTCTGGCTCAGCGCGTCGGCCCGGTCGAAGAGCGCCGGCCGGTCGACCTCGCGACCGGCGAGCGCCGTGCCGAGTGCCTCCAGGGCGACGTGCCAACCGCCGCCGTCCCCGGCCGCGACCTCGCGGTCGTCGAAGACGTCGGTGAAGAGCAGCCGGCAGCCCTCCTCGGTCGGCTCCAGCTCCCAGCGCAGGACCTCGCCGGACCAGGTGTACTCGAGCAGCCGTGGCGGATCGACCGCCGTCACCTCGCCGTACGAGACCATGTCCGCGTCCGGGATGTCGTGTCGGGCCTGGGCCAGCGGCGGGAGCTCGAAGCGAAGCCTGGCGCCGACGGTCGGCGCCATGTCGACCGCCGCCGGGAACCAGGCCCGAAGCTCCTCGGGCTCGGTGATCGCCCGCCACACCTTCGCCACCGGATGGGCGAGCCGGCGCTCGAAGCGCAGCTCGTAGCGGCCGTCGGTTCGGGCGTGCAAGGTGCCCAGCATCTCGCGCCTCCTAGGACCGCTCGGCATACATCTTCTCCAGGACCTCGACGCGATCGTCGGGCCACGGCCGCTCGATGTCGTGCAGACCGGCGACGAACCGCTCGAGCTGCACCTGCCAGGCCGCCAGCATGGACGCCAGTCGGTCGGCATGGCCGGGCGGAACCGACTGGGTGAGCACGAGCCGGCAGGCGTACTGACGGCCGCTGACCGTCCATCGCACCGACCCGACCGGCTCGCCGTCGCGGAGCCAGTCGTACGCCAGGCCGCGACCGGGCTCGACCGACGTCACGAACCCGGCCGGTACGGCGGGCGAGGTCGCGGGTCGCGGAGCCGGATCGCCGATCTCGAGATCCTCCGAGCCGGTCAGCGCGGCCCACGCCTCGTCGGGCGGCTGGATCAGGATCCGCTCGAACCGGATCACCGACCCGTCGGCGTCGTCGACGACCTCTCCCTCGGCGAGGCCGAACTCCTCGACGTACTGCTCGTTGCGGGCGAACCACTCGACCGTCGAGCCGGCGTCGGAGGTCTCACCGCCGAGCCGGGCGGCCAGCAGCTCCAGGCACGCGTCCCAACCCGCGGCGTGCTGGGCGGCGAACTTCTCGTCGCCCCAGACGTCACCGCCGGACAGCGCGTGGCTGAAGAGCAGCCGGCAGCCGGAGCCGTCGGGCACCAGCTCGAACCGCAGCACGTCGCCGCCCCAGCGGAAGGCGAACACCTTCGGCGGGTCGGCCTCCAACACCTCGCCGGTCGACTCGCCGATGGCGGGATCGTCCTCCACGAAGCGGATCGGCGCGCCCGGTCGCAGCTCGAGCTCCACGGTGGCCGGGAACCAGTGCGCCAGCTCGCTCGGCTCGGTGACGGCCCGCCACACCTTCTCCGGCGGGTGGGCCAGCCGGCGCTCGAAGTGCAGCACCGCCCGACCGTCCTCGAACTGTCGGGTTGCCAGGGGTACGGTCATCGCGCGTCATCCTCCGTCGGGTCGTCGTCGGGAATCGGGTCGTCGGGCCTCGCCTCGTCCGGCATCGTGTCGAGATGCCGTTCGAGCGCGTCGAGACGGTCCTCCCACATCCATCGGTACGGCGTGAGCCACTCATCCATCTCGGCCAGCGGCTCCGGGCGCAGCTCGTACCACCGGCGCTGCGCGTCGCGGCGGACTCGCACCAGGCCGGCCTCGCGAAGCACCCGCAGATGCTTCGACGTCCCCGGTTGGGACAGGCCGAGCTCCTCGGTGAGCTCGCCGACCGGACGCGGCCGCTCCCGCAGCAGGTCGAGGATGCGCCGCCGGGTCGGCTCGGCGAGTGCGCTGAACGGAGCCGTCATGAGGTCGAACATACCGCACTGGTTATATAACTACAAGGGCATGTGGCTGGTTGACCCGAACTGCCGCGGTGGATAACCGCGGCGGCGTCGGGTGGGACGCCTAGAGTGCAGGCGTGGCACTGGAGACCTCGGCGGACAAGCCCGCGCCGGTCCGCCAGATCGCGCAAGCGCTCGGCGGCTGGATCGCGCGGCTGGGCTGGGTGTGGATGGAGGGGCAGATCTCCCAGCTCAATCTGCGGCAGGGCACGGTCTTCCTGACCCTGCGCGACTGCGACGCCGACATCTCGCTGCAGGTCACCTGCCACCGACGCACGATCGACGCCAGCCCGGTCCCGGTCACCGAGGGCGCGCGCGTCGTCGTGCACGCCAAGCCGACGTACTACGACAAGCGCGGCACGCTGAGCCTTCGAGTCGACGAGATCCGGCCGGTCGGCATCGGCGAGCTGCTGGCCCGATTGGAGCAACGCCGGCGGCTGCTGGCCGCCGAGGGCCTGTTCGACCCGGCACTCAAGCGACGGCTGCCCTTCCTGCCCCACACGATCGGGCTGATCACCGGGCGCGACTCCGCGGCCGAGCGGGACGTGGTCCACAACGCCCGCAACCGGTGGCCCGGCGTCCGCTTCCGGATCCGGCACGCGGCCGTTCAGGGCCCGCGCGCTGCCGCCGAGGTGATCGGCGCCCTGCGCAACCTCGACGCCGATCCCGAGGTCGACGTCGTGGTCATCGCCCGTGGCGGCGGCTCGGTCGAAGACCTGCTGCCGTTCTCCGACGAGGCCCTGATCCGCGCCGTCGCCAAGGTCACGACCGTCGTCGTCAGCGCGATCGGCCACGAGCCGGACAGCCCGATCCTCGACCTGGTCGCCGACGTCCGAGCGTCGACGCCGACCGACGCCGCGAAGCGGGTGGTGCCCGACGTCGCCGAGGAGAGTCAGCGGATCCGGCAGCTTCGGGAGCGGGCCTGGCGGCAGGTGCGGGCCCAGGTCGACCGCGAGGCCCACGCGCTCGACCAGCTGCGCAACCGGCCGGCCCTGGCAGCCCCGGCGGCGCAGCTGGCCGAGCGGCAGGCCGCCGTCGTCGATCTCGAGGACCGGGCCCGCCGGTGCCTGGTGCACCGGCTCGACCGAGCGAGCGACGACGTCGGTCACCAGCTGGCCCGCGTTCGGTCGCTGTCGCCGCTGGCCACGATGCGCCGGGGCTACGCCGTCGTCCAGGGCACCGACGGGCATGTCGTCTCGTCGGCCGACGCGGTGACGGTGGGCGACCTGGTCGACGTCCGATTCGCCGATGGCCGGGTCCACGCCCGCGCCGAGACGGTCACCCGCGAGAGTGAGGAGTCCCGTGACTGAGCCGGACGACGCCGAGGCGACCGACGAGCTGTCCTACGAGGCGGCCCGAGACGAGCTGGTCGAGGTCGTACGCCGTCTCGAGGCGGGCGGCACGTCGCTCGAGGAGTCGCTGACCTTGTGGGAGCGTGGCGAGCTGCTGGCCGCGATCTGCCAGCGGTGGCTCGACGGCGCCCGGGCCCGCCTCGAGGCGGCGACGAAGTCCGTCGGGAGCGAGGATGACCGATCCGGCCAATGACGCCGCCAGTCCGATGGCGGACGCCGCTGGCGACGACGCCTTAGCGGCGGCTCGCGAGGGCGACTCCGACGCCTTCGAGCGGCTCGTCGCGCCGCATCGCCGCGAGCTGCAGGTCCATTGCTACCGGATGCTGGGCTCGATCGCCGATGCCGAGGACGCCACCCAGGAGACTCTCGTGGCGGCCTGGCGCGGGCTGACCGGCTTCGAGCAGCGCAGCTCGCTGCGGGCCTGGCTCTACCGCATCGCGACCAACTGCTGCCTGCGCCAGATCAAGCGCCGGCCGCCGCGCATGCTCTCGTGGGACCACGGCCCAGCGCGGTCGGGCGATGCGGACCTGGGAACCCCGGTGTCCGAGCCGATCTGGCTCGAGCCCTGGCCCGGCGACGCTCCGGCGGAGGCGGCGGAGCGGTCCGACCCGGCCGCGGCGTTCGACCGGCGTGAGAGCGTCGAGCTCGCGTACGTCGCCGCCCTGCAGCACCTGCCCGCCACGCAGCGCGCGGTGCTGATCCTGCGCGAGGTGCTGGCCTTCTCCGCCGCCGAGACGGCCGACGCGCTCGACACGACGGTCGCGTCGGTCAACAGCGCATTGCAGCGGGCGCGCAAGACTCTGGCCGAGCGGGGTCCGCGACGCAGCCAGCAGGCCGAGCGCGCCGCGCTGGCGCCGGAGGGCCCGGACAGCCAGCGCGGCATCGTCGACGCCTTCGTCGCGGCCTGGGAGCGCGCCGACGTGCCGGCGCTGGTCGCCCTCCTGACCGAGGACGTCCGGTTCACGATGCCGCCGCTGCCCGCATGGTTCGACGGCCGGGACGACGTCGCGGGATTCATGTCGCAGCGGATGTTCGCGACGCCGTGGCGGCTGGTCCCGGTCACCGCCAACTCCCAGCCCGGGTTCGCCTGCTACCAGGGCGACGGTGAGACCTTCCGGCTCGGCGCGGTCAACATCCTGAGCTTCCGGGACGGGCGGATCGACTGGATCGCGGCGTTCATCGACCCGGACGTCACCGCGCGGTTCGGCGTGCCGCCGACCCATCCGGCCTCCGGCTGAGGAACAAATCTCGGCCAGACCGATGAGTTCGGCCGCGTCGGTGTCTCTCAACGACCGACAACCGCCACCGCTTCGCGAAAGGACCTCATACCGTGCGCAAGCTCATCGTCTGCAACATGACCTCGCTCGACGGCTACTACGAAGGCCCCGGCGGCGACGTGCTGGCGCTGCCGCTGGACCAGGCGATCGACGACTACTTCGCCGAGCGAATGCGGGCCGCCGACACTCTTCTCGTCGGAGCCAGTTCGTACCAGGGCTTCATCGAATTCTGGCCCCCGTACGCCGACAACCCCGACGCGACCGAGGCCCAGCGAGAGATCGGCCGGGCCTGGAAGGAGCTCGACAAGGTCGTGGTCTCGGACAGCTTGACCGCCGACGACGTCGACTCGTGGAGCGAGACGACCACGGTCGTCCCGCGCTCCGACGCGGCGACCCGGATCGCGGCGCTGAAGGAAGGGCCGGGTCGCGAGATCCTGGTCTTCGGGAGCCGCGTCATGTGGACCGGCCTCCTCGGCACCGGGCTGGTCGACGAGATCCACCTCCTGGTCGGCGCCGGCGTCCTGGCCGACGGGACGCGGCTGTTCGACGCGCCCGTGACGGGGATGCGCCTGCTGGACCACCGCCGGATCGGCGCCGACATGCTGATCCTCCGCTACGACGTCTCGGGTCGGTAGCCGGGAGCCGGCGCCTACGGCCGCAGGCTGCGGACGAAGTCCTCCAACGTCGACTGCGACGCCGACCCCGTCACGAGCGTCGTCACGCCGTCGGACTGCCGGACCAGGGTCGTCTCGCCGCGGCTCTCGTCGCGACGGAGCTGCCACACGGCGCCGTCGACCCGGGTCGTGCCGACCGCCTCGGTGCCCTCCGCCGCCTCGGCCACCAGGTCGTCGGGGGCGACCGGAGCCTGCTCGAGACCGACGTACTCCTCGTCCGCCGTGAGGACGCCGAGGTGCCAGGTCCACTGCGGTCCCGGGCTGTAGCGGACGCTGGTCGCGCGCCAGCCCTCCGGAAGCTGCCCCGGAGCCAGGACGGGGTAGCCCGCGTCGGCCCGGGCGGCGTCGCGCGCGGCAGCGTAGTCCACCGGAGGTGCCGGGTCCGAAGGATCGTCGGACAGCGCCGCCTGATAGAAGGCGACCACGCCGATGATCGCCAGGAGGACGGCGATCGAGCGGATCACGTCGCTCCATCGCCAGCCCATGCCGGACCGCGTCGGTCGGTCCGGTGGGGGTTGGCTCATGCCGACATTCTGGTCAACCTAGAGCGGTGGACGAACAGCGGGAGGTGTACCGAGCGATCGACCTGGCCCTGCGCGTGGGCGAGGTGGTGATGTCGAGCGGGGCCGGCGCGGCCGACGTCTCGGCGACGATGCTCGCCGTCACGAGCGCCTGCGGGCTGCGGGGCTGCACGATCGCGGTGAACTTCACCACGCTGTCGGTGTCCTACCAGTCCGCGCCGGACGCGCCGCCGGAGACGCACCAGCGCGTGGTGCAGTACCGCGCCCACGACTACGCCCAGCTCACCCAGGTCGACCATCTCGTACGGGATCTCGTCGCCGGGCGGATCGAACGGGGCGAGGCGAGTCGGCGCCTGAACGAGGTGACGTCGAGCCGCCGGCCGTACCCGCGCTGGGCGGTCATCGCCTCGAGCGGGGTGCTGGCCGCGGGCGCGGCGATGATGCTCGGTGGCGGGCCGCTGGTCATCGCGATCACGCTCGTGACCGTCATATGCATCGACCTCGTGGGCCGACAGCTGGCTCGCCGGCGCATTCCGGCGTTCTACCAACAGGTGCTCGGGGCCCTGATCGCGACGGCGGTCGCGCTCGGACTGCACGCGGCCGACGCGCCGGTCGAGCCGAAGCTGATCGTCGCGTCCGGGATCATCCTGCTGCTGTCCGGCGTCGCGCTCGTGGGAGCGGTGCAGGACGCGTTGACGAGCCACTTCGTCACCGCGTCGGCCCGGATGTTCGAGGTGCTCCTGCTGACCGGCGGCATCATCGCCGGCATCAGCATCGCGCTGACGATCGGACGCAAGCTCGGCGTCGAGATCTACGTGACGTCGGCCGGGACGAGTTGGTCGGATCTCCCGACGACGATCCTCGGCGCCGCCATCGTCGCCGTCGCCTTCGCGTACGGCACGTACACGCCGATGCGCGCGCTGATCCCGATCGGGCTCACCGGCCTGCTCGGCCAGCTGGTCTACCAGACCAGCGTGCAGTGGGACATCGGGCCGGCGATGTCCTCCGGGGCGGCCGCGCTCGTCGTCGGCGTCGTGAGCTTCAGCCTGGCCGGCCGGGTCCGGGTGCCGCCACTGGTGGTGGTCGTCGCCGGGATCGTGCCGCTGTTGCCCGGCCTCACCATCTACGAGGGTCTCTTGCGCCTGCTGAGCGAGGAGTACGACCCGTTCGGCCTGTTCACGCTGCTCTCGGCGGTCAGCATCGGTGTCGCCCTGGCCTCCGGCGTGATCCTCGGCGAGTACGTTGCCCAGCCGCTCAAGCGCGAGGCCCGCCGCCTCGAGACGCGGCTGGCCGGCCCTCGGCTGGTTGGTCCGGTGCGACCGCTCGCGCACCGCCGGACCCGCCGAGCCGGCCGGCGTCGGACGGTCGGCACCGGCGACGGCTGATCACGGCGCAGTCGCAGTCGCGGAGGGCGTCTGGGGTGGTATTCCCGCAGCCGCGGATACACTGACGCTCATGTCCACCGAATCTGCGGAGGCCTCGTACCGCTTCGCGGACGCCGCCGAGCTGCTCGGGGTCAGCGACGACACGGTCCGCCGCTGGGCCGAGCAGGGCCGATTCACCCCGGCGCGGACGCCCACTGGTGCGCTCGCGATCGAGGGCCGGGATCTGGCGCGGCTCGCGACCGAGCACGCTCACCTCCCCTCGACCGGCGGCGGGCCGCGCCAGATGAGCGCCCGCAACCGGATGCACGGGATCGTCACGTCGGTCACCAGGGACACGGTGATGGCCCAGGTCGAGATGTGCTGCGGGCCGTACCGGATCGTGTCGCTGATGAGCCGGGAGGCGGCCGACGACCTCGGGCTCGAGCCGGGGCGGGTCGCGACGGCCAGCGTCAAGGCCACCAACGTCGTCGTGGAGGTGCCGACGTGAGGCCGGCGAGTGGCGCAAACCCGCTGCCGAGTGGCGCAGAGCCACTGCCGAGTGGCGCAAAATCCGGCCGACGGGCGCCGAGTCACCGCGATCTTGCGCCACACGCGGATCCTTGCCGACGGGTGGGCGCCGCTGCCGGGATCGCTCTCGCCGGACTTGCCGTACTGCTGCTCGGGTCGACCGCGTGTGGTGCCGACGACGACAAGACCGAGCTGACCGTGCTGGCGGCGTCGTCACTGACCAACGCGTTCGACGAGCTCGAAGGGACCTACGAGGACGAGCACCCCGACGTCGACGTCCGGCTGTCCTACGACTCGTCGGCGATCCTGGCCGAACAGGTGATCTCCGGCGCGCCCGCGGACGTCCTCGCGACGGCCGACACCGTGACGATGCAGGACGTCATCGACGCCGACCTCGTCGACGGGGAGCCCGACGTGTTCGTCCAGAACACGCTCGTGATCGTGACGCCGCCGGACAACCCGGCCGGGATCCAGGACGTCACGGACCTCACCGACGCCGCGGTGGCGGTCTGCGTGCCGGAGGCACCCTGCGGCAACGCCAGCCAGGAGCTCCTCGGACTCAACGAGGTCCAGCTCGAACCGGCGACCGAGGAGGACAACGTCTCGTCCGTGCTCACCAAGGTCACCAGCGGCGAGGTCGACGCCGGCTTGGTCTACGTCACCGACGCCCAGGCGGCGGGCGACGACGTCCACACGGTCCAGATCTCCCGCTCCGACGAGGTCGTCAACGACTACCCGATCGCCGTTCTGGCCGACAGCGAAGCCGCCGACGCCGCCCGGGACTGGGTCGACCTCGCGCTATCGCCGGAGGGGCAGGGCGTCCTTGCCGAGTTGGGCTTCCGCACGGTGAGCTGACCATGTCGCGGACGCTGGAGCGGTCGGCGGCGCCGACGCAGCCGGCCGCGGTCGGGCGGGTGCCGCTGCTCATCCTCGTGCCGGCGGCCGGTGCGCTCGCGGTGCTGCTGCTCCCCTTGGTCGGCCTGTTCGTCCGTGCGCCGTGGTCCGATCTCGGCGAGCACCTGACGAGTACCGAGGTGACGACGGCACTTCGACTCAGCCTGACCACGGCGACCGTCTCGATGCTGGCCTGCCTGGTACTCGGAGTGCCGCTGGCCTGGCTGCTGGCCCGGGTCGACTTCCGGGGCCGCCGACTGGTCCGAGCGCTCGTCACCGTGCCGCTGGTGCTGCCACCCGTCGTCGGTGGCATCGCGCTGCTCACCACGTTCGGTCGCGCCGGCGTGCTCGGTGAGCCGATGTTCGAGGCGTTCGGCTGGCAGGTCACGTTTACGACCACCGCGGTCGTCGTCGCCCAGACCTTCGTCGCGCTGCCGTTCCTCGTCCTCGCGGTCGAGGGCGCGCTGCGTTCGACCGATCCCCGCTACGACGAGGTCGCGGCCAGCCTCGGCGCCAGTCGATGGTGGACGTTCGTCCGCGTCACGCTCCCGCTCGCCGGGCCGGGGATCGTGAGCGGCGCCGTCCTCGCCTGGGCGCGGGCGCTCGGCGAGTTCGGCGCGACGATCACGTTCGCCGGCAACCTCGAGGGCGTCAGCCGCACGATGCCGCTGGAGGTCTACACGACCTGGCAGACCGACGCTCCCGGCTCGATCGTGGTCAGCCTGCTGCTGCTCGCGGTCAGCATCGGGGTGCTGGCGGCGCTTCGGGAGCGCTGGATCAGCGGGGTGAGTCCGTGACTCCCGAGGCTCCCGAGGCTCCCGAGTCGGAGACGGCGGGACTGGACGCGGACATCAGGGCCCGGCGCGGCAGCTTCGAGGTACGGGCGGCGCCGCGGGTCCGGCCGGGCCAGGTCCTCGCCCTGCTCGGCCCGAACGGCGCCGGCAAGTCCACGCTGCTGCGGGCCCTCGGAGGCCTGACGCCGTTGTCGGCCGGGTACGTCCGGCTCGACGGCCGCACCCTGGACGACGCGTCCACCGGCGTACGCGTGGCCGCCGCCGAGCGCCGACTCGGCACGGTCTTCCAGGACGGACTGCTGTTCCCCCACCTCTCGGTCTTGGACAACGTCGCCTTCGGACCCCGGCACGCCGGTCGATCGCGCCGCGCCGCCCGCGCCGTGGCCGCCGAATGGCTGGCGCGCACCGAGCTGACCGAGTTCACCGATCGGCGGCCGGCCGCGCTCTCGGGAGGCCAACGGCAGCGGGTCGCCGTGACCAGGGCACTGGCGTCCGACCCCGACCTGCTGCTGCTGGACGAGCCGATGTCGGCCCTCGACGCGTCGGCCGCCGTGACGGTCCGCCGCTTTCTCGGCCGGCATCTGGCGAGCGTCGCAGCCCCGACGGTGCTCGTGACCCATCAGGCGATCGACGCCCTGGCCCTCGCCGATCACGTCCTCGTCATCGAGCACGGCGAGGTCGTGCAGGAAGGGTCGCCGACCGACGTGGCACGCCGCCCACGCAGCTCGCACGTCGCCGCTCTCATGGGCCTCAACCTGCTGCGCGGCCGCGGCGACGGCGAGGCGGTCCGGCTGGGTGCGGACAGCACCCTGGTGCCGCCGGGCCGGGCCGACGGTGACGTCTTCGCGAGCTTCCGTCCGAGTGCGGTGACCCTGCACACCGAGCGCCCGCACGGCAGCGCCCGCAACGTCTGGCCCGGTCGGGTCGACGGGATCGCGCCGCACGGGGACGTCGTGCGACTGCACCTCACGGGACCGGTGCCGCTACTCGCCGACGTCACCCCGGCCGCGCTGGCCGATCTCGAGGTCGGCGAGGGCGATCCGGTCTGGGCCTCGGTCAAGGCGACGGAGATCGACGTCTACCCGGCCTGACGGCGGCAGCAGTCGGACCCGGCACCGATAGGGTTCGCCCGTGGCCCGCAAGCCCGGCTGGTACGAGGATCCCGAGGGCTTGCCCGGCACGTACCGCTGGTGGGACGGCGCGAGCTGGACCGTCGACATCACCACCGACCCGAAGAGGGCGCGACGGGTCGGTAGCGTCCCCGCCGGCTACTCCGAGGTCCTGGCGCCCAGGCCCGTCGCGCGCTCGCCTCCGTCCGGCTCGGCTGACGACCGAATCAGGTCGAGAAGCTGATCCAGGTGTCCGGCGGACGGCCCTCGACCGGCGGATCGTCGAACGTCGTCCAGCTGTCACCGGCGACGTCCGCCGCCACCTCGGTCCAGAACCGCTCCACTCCCGGGTTGTAGCGCTGGAACCCGATCCGCCAGCGGCCGGGCATCGTGTCGATCGTCAGGCGAGCCGCCACGCGGCCGACCCCGGTGCGCCGTAGAGCCCGGACGACGAAGAAGTCGCAGATCGACATCGTCTCGTCGTCGAGCGGTCGGGTCAGGACGAACCCGCCGAGGCCGCCCGCGGCCTTGATCAGCCAGGCGCGGTAGCCCGAGTCCGCGTTGCCGCGGAACTGGTCGAGCCGCTGGTTGTTGAAGGTGCCGTCGGGGTTGGGCAGCAGGCCGTACGACTCGGACAGGTCGTGCCGATAGAGCTGGCCGAGGTTCTCCAGCACCGCCCGGTCGGACCGTTCGACCGGCACCAGCTCGACCGGCTCCGATGGTGGACGGGCCAGCGGTTTCGGATCCATGGCGTGGAGTCTGACATTCACCTGGCTCACCCTGGACCCGCGACAGATCTCTGACTAAAGTCAGACGATGGACGTGGAGGAGATCGCCCAGGTCCGTCGGTTCAACCGGATCGTGACCCAGCGGGTGGGTGCCCTCGACGATCGCTACCTGGCCCGCGATCGGCCGCTCGGCGAGGCCCGCCTACTCTGGGAGATCGGTCCCGACGGCTGTGACGTCCGCGTCCTGCGCTCCCGCCTCGGTCTCGACGCGGGCTATCTCAGTCGCCTGCTGCGTTCGCTGGAGGCGGCCGGGCTCGTGACCGTGCGAGTCGGCGCGCCGGACAAGCGGGTACGCACGGCGCGGCTGACCTCGGCTGGCGTGGACGAACGCGCCGTACTCGATCGACGCAGCGACGAGCTGGCGGAGTCGTTGCTCACGTCGCTCGACGACGGCCGGCGACGGCAGCTCGTCGAGTCGATGACGACGGTCGCCCGCCTGCTCACCGCGGCCGCGGTCGAGGTGGACTCGGTCACGCCCGGATCGGCGCCGGCCCGGCACTGCCTGCGGGAGTACGTCGCCGAGCTCGACCGGCGGTTCGCCACCGGCTTCGACCCGGCAACCGGCACGGTCCCGGACGCCGGCGAGCTCCAGCCTCCCACCGGCGAGCTGATCGTGGCGTCGCTCTGGGGCGAGCCGATCGGCTGTGGCGGTCTGCTGTTCCACGACGACGAGGTCGCCGACATCAAGCGGATGTGGGTCGACCCGTCGGCCCGGGGGCTCGGGCTCGGGCGCCGGCTCCTGGCCGAGCTCGAGGACCGGGCGGCGGCGAGCGGTCGCGGCGTCGTTCGACTGGAGACCAACGGCGGACTCGCCGAGGCGATCGCACTCTATCGCTCCGCGGGGTACGACGAAGTGCGGCCGTTCAACGACGAGCCGTACGCCGACTTCTGGTTCGCCAAGCGGCTGCCTTCGGGTCGGTCCTAGCCCGGCGGCTGTCGACCGGATCGCCGTCGATGGATTCTCTACGTCACCCGTTCGAGCCGCCGTCGTCCGGGTACGATCCGTGCAAGTCACCCGTGTCGGAAGGGGTTCGTACGATGTCGCAGAGCCCATCCTCCCCGGCCCGGCCGAGCCGGATCCCCGCGGACCTGGAGCCGGACAGCCAGGCCCCCGACCGCAACCTCGCCCTCGACCTCGTCCGGGTCACCGAGGCGGCTGCCATGGCGGCCGGCCGTTGGGTCGGCCGGGGCGACAAGAACGGCGCCGACGGCGTTGCCGTCAACGCGATGCGGGCGCTGATCAACACGGTCCAGATGAAAGGCACCGTCGTGATCGGCGAGGGCGAGAAGGACAACGCCCCGATGCTCTACAACGGCGAGGCGGTCGGCGACGGGTCCGGACCCGAATGCGACGTCGCCGTGGACCCGATCGACGGCACCACGCTGACCGCCAAGGGCATGAACAACGCGATCGCCGTGCTCGCGGTCGCGCCGCGCGGCAGCATGTACGACCCGTCGGCGGTCTTCTACATGGACAAGCTGGTCGCCGGGCCCGAGGTCGCGGGCGTCGTCGACATCCGGCTGCCCGTCGGCGAGAACATCGTGCGGGCCGCCTCGGCCAAGCGCTCCCGGCCGGAGGACGTCACGGTGTGCGTCCTCGACCGCCCGCGACACGAGCAGCTGGTCGACCAGATCCGCAACGCCGGAGCCCGGATCAAGTTCATCACCGACGGCGACGTCGCGGGCGCGATCATGGCCGCCCGCCCCGACACCGGCATCGACCTGCTCATGGGGGTCGGCGGCACGCCCGAGGGCATCATCGCGGCCTGCGCGATGAAGTGCCTCGGCGGCGTCATCCAGGGCCGGCTGTGGCCCCGGGACGACGACGAGCGACAGAAGGCGGTCGACGCCGGCCACGACCTCGACCGGGTCCTCACGACCGACGAGCTCGTCGCCGACGACGACTGCTTCTTCGTCGCCACCGGCATCACCGACGGCGAGCTGATGCGCGGCGTCCGCTACCGGGCCGGCGGCTGCAAGACCCACTCCCTCGTGATGCGCTCCCGCAGCGGGACGATCCGCGAGATCATCAGCGACCACCAGCTCGGCAAGCTCGCTGCCTACGCCTCGGTCGACTTCGCCCGATGACGCCGGCCGTCCTGGTCGTCGGTGAGGCGCTCGTCGACATCACCCGGGCGCCCGACCGGCCCGACACCGAGCATCCCGGCGGGTCCCCGCTCAACGTCGCGGTCGGCCTGGCTCGCCTCGGCATCTCGACGGCGCTGGCGGCGCAGGTCGGCGACGACCCGTACGGTGACCGGATCCGGCGGCATCTGGCCGACAGCGGCGTACGCCTGGCGTCGCCGACGTACGCCGGCCAGACCGCTACCGCGACCGCGCGACTCGACACGGACGGGCACGCGACGTACGAGTTCGACCTGCACTGGGACCCACCGGAGCTGCCCGACCCGCGAGGGTTCACGTTGCTGCACGTCGGGTCGATCGGAGCGTGGATGCCGCCCGGGGCCGACGCCGTCGCCGACCTCGTGCGTCGGGCTCGCGAGGCCGGCGTCCCGGTGAGCTTCGACCCCAACGTACGGCCGGCGCTGGCACCGGACCTGGGCGCGGTGTGGCGGCGAGTACGCCGGCTCGCCGACGCGGCCTCGGTGCTGAAGCTGAGCGACGAGGACGCCGCGGCGCTGGGCGATGCCGATCGGCCGGAGGAGCTGGTCGACACGCTGCTCGACTCCGACCCGGCCCTGGTCGCGATGACGCGGGGCGGCGACGGGGCCCTGCTGCGCAGCGGACCGCATCGGGTCGAGGTCGTGGCCGGCGAGGTCGTCGTCGCCGACACCATCGGCGCCGGCGACGCCTGGATGGCAGGGCTGCTGGCCGGCATCGTGACCGAGGGCTGGGCCACCCGGACGTCGTACGCCGCCGACGAGCTCGAGTGGCTCGGCCGGCTGGCCGGTGCGACCGCGGCGATCACCTGCTCTCGCCCCGGCGCCGACCCGCCGTGGCGACACGAGCTGCCCGAGCTCGGCGCCCGCGCCTGAGCATCGGCGCCGACAGTTGCGAGTTCGGTCGGGCCGCGGACCCGCGGCAGCCGATAGGCTCGACGTGAGGACCAGCCGATTCGCCAGGGGAGGCACGGTGGCCGAGCAGCTGGCCGGGCTGCCGAATGGGCTCGAAATCTGCTACGAGACGTTCGGCGACCCCGACGATCCACCCCTTCTGCTCGTCATGGGTCTCGGCGGCCCGATGACCTGGTGGAGCGTCGAGCTGTGCTCCCGGCTGGCCGACCGCGGCTTCTTCGTGATCCGCTACGACAACCGCGACGTCGGCCGGTCGACCCGAATCACCCCGCTCCGGCGAGCGTCCCGGCGCAGCGCGGTGACGACCTGGCTCGGCGTGCGGCGGCATGCGGAGTACGCGCTGTCCGACATGGCCGACGACGCCTTCGCGCTGCTCGACCACCTCGACGCCGAGCGGGCCCACGTGTTCGGGGTGTCGATGGGCGGCATGATCGCGCAGACGATGGCGATCGCCCGGCCCGAGCGGGTCCGGTCGCTGGTGTCGATGATGTCGACGACCGGCCGGCGCAGCGTCGGCTGGCAGGACCCGCGGCTGTTCCCGATGCTGCTGTCGCCGACGCCCCGCACGCGTGACGAGTACGTCGCCCGCGCAGAACGGATCGCGATGATGATCGGCTCACCGGGCTACCCCCACGACCCCGACGAGACCCGCGCCCGCGCCGAGGAGACCTGGGAGCGCGGCTACCACCCCGCCGGCGTCCTGCGCCAGATGCTCGCCGTGATCACCCAGCCGGACCGTACGCCCGCGCTGCGCCGACTCGAGACGCCCACGTGCGTGCTGCACGGCCTCGCGGACCGCATGGTCCACTGCTCGGGTGGGCGCGCGACGGCGGCCGCGGTCCGCGGGGCCGAGTTGATCCTCATCCCGCGGATGGGGCACGACCTGCCGGCGCCGCTGTACGGCACCTTCGTCGACGCCGTCGGACGGACCGCCGCCCGCGACCGTCGCATCGCGGCGTGACTCACTCCGGCGCCAGCGCCAGCAGCTCCTCGAGCGACTCGACGAGGTAGGCGATGAGGCGCCAGACGTCCGGAACCATCTCCCGACACGCGATCAGCCCGAAGTCCAGGGCGCCGTCGTAGCTGAACAGGGTGATGTTGAGCCCGCCGGTCAGGTCGGTCACCGCCGAGACCGGATGGATGCCGCGGACCCGCGCGCCCGCGACGTACAGCGGCAGCTGTGGGCCGGGAACGTTCGACACGAACAGGTTGAACGGCGGCCCGGGCATCGTGACGAGCCGGAAGAGCGATCGCGACGCGAGCCCGGACAGCGCCGTCGGGATCGCGGCCGAGAGGTCGGACAGGATCGTCGCCGGCACTGCCTCGAACCGCGCCTTGGCCTCGACCATCGACGCGGCCACCGCCTGCAGCCGCTCCGCCGGGTCGGCGACATGGGTCGGCAGGTGGGCCAGCATCACCGAGATGTGATTGCCGATGCTGCCCTCGTCGCCGTCGCTGCGGATCGACACGGGCACGGCCGCGACGAGCGGGATCGGCGGCAGCGCGTCGTGGTCGAGCAGCCAGCGCCGCAGCGCGGTCGTCGTCATCGCCATCACAACGTCGTTGACCGTGAGGCCGAAGGCGTTCTTCACCCGCTTCACGTCGTCGAGCGGCACCGAGCCGTACGAGAACCGCCGGTGCGCGGTGATCGGCCCGTTGAACGGCGTCCGCGGCACCGTCAGGTCACGCTCGTCGTTTCGCCGCCCGGCCGAACTACCGGTCAACGTCGACACCGCGGCGTCGGCGGCGTCGCTGACGGCCCGGACCCCTGGCAGGTTCTTGGCGCCCGGCAGGTCGGCCAGGTGCGGCAGCGAGCGCGGCAGCGACGTCAGCATCCGGCCCGAGCGCAGCACCGACGACGCCAGCCCGCGGGCGGCCAGTGTGAACGGATCGGGCACCGAGCTCGGCTGCCAGTCCGGCTCCGGCGGCTCCACGGTGCGGGGTTCGACCGTGACGTCGAGGACGGTGGCGAGGATCTCGGCGCCCGAGATGCCGTCGATCGCGGCGTGGTGCACCTTGGCGTACAGCGCCACCAGGCCGCCTTCGAGCCCGTGGATCAGGTACGCCTCCCACAGCGGCCGACTCCGGTCGAGTGGACGGGCGTGGATCCGGGACACCTGCTCGCCGAGCTGCTCGGCGCTGCCCGGCGGCGGCAGGGCCACCTCGCGCAGGTGGTACTCGAGGTCGAAGGCCGGGTCGTGGATCCAGTACGGGTTACCCAGCCCGAGCGGGACCTCGACGAGCCGTTCGTGCAGCGGGGCCGCGAGGTGCAGCCGGGACTCGTAGAGCGCCCGCAGGTCGTCGATCGTCAGCTCGCCGCTCGGCGCCGTCGACGGGTCGAGCACCAGCACGCCGCCGACGTGTCCGGTGGTCGTGGGCGACTCGACGTGCAGGAACTGGGTGTCGAGCGAGCTCAGCTGCTTCACGGGCACTCCTCGGAGTCGACGTGTCAAGGTACAGCGTCCTGCAAACCGAGGGGTCGCTGCCAGACCCGCGAGACGGTGGCCGCCGCTTAGCGTGGTGGCGTCGGAGACGGGCCCGGTGACGGCGTCGGGGTCGGCGGGTTCGTGGCACAGTCGCCGTAGCCACCGTCGGAGAAGCCGGCGTCCTCCTCGAACTTGTTGAGACAGTCGCCACCGAGAGACTCCCAGCCGTACTGGGTGATGAACCAGCCGTAGCCCTCCCTGGCCCACTGCTGCGAGTGCCGCTCCTCGTGATGCAGCAGCCGGTCCAGGTCGAGACCGTAGGGGTTGTTGCCGTTCGCGGGCGTGCCGTCCGGCGCGTACCCGGACTCGATGATCGCCTGGAGTCGCTGATCCGGGTTGTCGAGGTCGTCCTCGTTGATCACGAAGATGTCGCCCCAGGCGGTCCCGCCGCCGTTGCTGTAGAGGTCCTGCAGCTCGTTGCCGCCGGCGCCCATCAACATGCCGTTGGGCGTGGCGACAAGTCGGCCGCCGTTTCCGTGGACGAAGCCGACGTCCTGGTTGTAGCTCCAGCGGTTCTCGTTCTGCCGGTCCATGATCCGTTGGACCTCGTCGGAGCCGTACGGCGTGGGCGCGAAGTCATGGCCCGCCGGGTAGCCGGTACCGGCGTTGAGGATGTACGTCATGAGGACGGCCCGGCGGGCGTCGTCACCGCTGATGTCCTTGTCGAGCAGGAAGAACGACTTGCCCTCGCCGTCCTTGATCTCGCGCAGTCCGTTGAGCACGTGGAAGTCGTCGGGTCGGATGTCGTGGTCGTGGGCGATGGCGGCGACCGTCTCGAGCGACACGTTGTTGGTGACGGTGTTGCGGATCCACTGCTCGTAGTAGCCGCCCGGGTTGGGTCCGCTCAACAGTCCTCTCCGACGCAGCTGCTCCATCCGCTGCTCGACGTAGACGTCGGTCCGGATGGCGGTCGGCAGCGCGGCGACCACGGCGGCCAGCTCCGGCGGCAGGTCGATCAGGACGTCCGGATTGTCGATGAGGTACTGCAGCAGCTCGCGCTGGGCGGCCTCCGGCAGCGGAATCCTGGCCAGACCCATGGTGGGGAAGACGATCGCGGCGTACGGCGCGAGCGCTCCGGCCCGGTAGAGGGCCTGGACGTCGGCCTCGTTGGGTCCGCGGTCCAGCATCCGGCTGATCCCGTCGGCCTCACCGTCGAGCCAGCCGTCGAGCTCGGCGGCTTCCTGGCGCAGCTCCGCCTCCTTGGCGCCGCGGGCCGACTGAAAGGCGTTGGAGAAGTTCTCGGACGCCTTGTCCTTCTGCTCCTGGGTCGCGTGGGGGCCAGGGTCCTGGAAGTCGACGCCGAAGCTGTCGCTCAGGGCCGCGTTGTACTCGGCGTTCAGCGTGGACACCGAGCGCGGGCGGCTCTGCTTGTAGAAGTTGTGCTGGTCGATGGCCTGCGAGAAGAGCTCGAGGCAGCCGGCAGCGTACTCCGCGGCCCGCATCACGTCGTTGGCGTTGGTGATCGCGCCGCGTGGAGCGTCGGCCATCGACGCCTCGAGGTCGCCGGCGACCGCGTCGAGGGCCGGCTTGTGGTCCTTCTCGACCTGCTCGGCGAGCTGTCGGATCTGCGGCACCCGCCCGCGCACCTGCTCGGCCGCCCCCTTCACCTCGGCGCCGGGTGGCGAGTAATACTCGATCAGCTCGACCTGATGCATCCACCCTCCCCTGTGACGCGCAGCACCAGAGTCTAGGTCGCGGGAGGTTCACGACCTGGCGGTTCGGGGCCGCTACGGTCGCCTGATGAGCTACGAGACCGTCGCGCGAGCGACGACTCCGCGGGGCGAGATCGTCTTGCGTCGCGACGATGCCGGGGAGCTGGAGCTTCGGGTCAACGGCGTGTTCGTCATGGACACCGCGCACACTGCGGCCGAGGAAGCGCTGGCCGGGGTCGTGCTGGAGCGGCTGGAGGATCCGAGTCGGGTGCTCGTCGGCGGTCTCGGGCTCGGCTTCACCGTCCGCCGGCTGCTGGCCGACGACGGGGTACGGCAGGTCACCGTCGTCGAGATCGAGCCGCCGGTGGCCGCGTGGATGCGCGACGGCACGGTGCCGCACGGACCGGCGATCCTGGCCGACCCGAGGGTCGCGCTGCGCGTCGCCGACGTACGGTCGGTCGTCGCGGCGACTCCGGCCGGCACGCTCGACGCCGTACTCCTCGACGTCGACAACGGCCCGGACGGACTGGTCCACGACGCCAACGCCGCGGTCTATCACCCGACGTTCCTCCGCGCGTGCGCCGAGGCGCTGCGGCCCGGTGGTCGGCTGGCGATCTGGTCGGCCGCGCCGTCGTCCGATCTGGAGGCGGCGCTGCGCACGGCCCTCGGCGAGTCGCGCCGGCTGCCGTACGCGGTCGACCTCGCGGGTCGGGCCGAGGAGTACTCCGTGTACCTGGCCACAGCGCCGCCCGACCCCGGTCGCTAGCCTTCGGAGCATGAGCGACGACGCAGCCGACTACCGCATCGAGCGCGACACCATGGGGGAGGTCCGGGTCCCGGCGAGTGCGCTGTGGCGGGCCCAGACCCAACGGGCGGTCGAGAACTTCCCGATCTCGGGCACCCGCCTCGAGCGCGAGCACATCCGGGCCCTGGCCCAGGTGAAGGGTGCCGCGGCCGCGGTCAACGGCGAGCTCGGCGTCGTCCCGCAGGACATGGCGGACGCGATCCGAGCGGCTGCGCGGGAGGTCGCCGACGGCGCGTACGACGACCACTTTCCGATCGACGTGTTCCAGACCGGCTCCGGCACGTCGTCCAACATGAACACCAACGAGGTGCTGGCCTCGCTCGCGACGCAGCGGCTCGGCCGCGACGTGCATCCCAACGACCACGTCAACGCCAGCCAGTCGAGCAACGACGTGTTCCCGACGTCGATCCACGTCGCCGCCACCGCCAGCGTCATCCAGCAGCTGATCCCGGCGCTGGGCGAGCTGGCCGAGGCGCTCGGGCGGAAGGCGACCGAGTTCGAGCACGTCGTGAAGTCGGGCCGAACCCACCTGATGGACGCGACTCCGGTCACGCTCGGGCAGGAGTTCGGCGGCTATGCCACGCAGGTCCGGCGCGGCATCGAGCGGGTCGAGTCGACCCTCCCCCGGGTCGCCGAGCTGCCCCTCGGCGGCACCGCCGTCGGCACCGGCATCAACACCCCGCCGACGTTCGCGGCTCGCGTGATCTCGGTGCTCGCCCAGGACACCGGGCTCCTGCTGAGCGAGGCGCCCGACCACTTCGAGGCTCAAGGCGCTCGCGACGGCCTGGTCGAGCTGTCCGGACAGCTCCGGACGATCGCCGTCGGCCTCACGAAGATCTGCAACGACCTGCGCTGGATGGCCTCGGGCCCGACCACCGGCCTGGCCGAGATTGCGCTGCCCGACCTGCAGCCGGGGTCGAGCATCATGCCGGGCAAGATCAACCCGGTCCTCGCCGAAGCGACGCTCATGGCGTGCGCCCAGGTGATCGGCAACGACGTCGCGATCACGACGGCCGGGGCCTCGGGAAACTTCGAGCTGAACGTGATGCTGCCGGTGATGGCGCACTGCCTGCTCGAGTCGATCCGGCTGCTCGCCAACTGCTCCCGGCTGCTCGCCGAACGTTGCGTCGACGGCATCACCGCCAACGTCGAGCGGGCCCGGGCGTACGCCGAGTCCTCCCCGTCCATCGTGACGCCGCTGAACCGACTGATCGGCTACGAGGCGGCGGCCAAGATCGCCAAGCAGGCGGTCGCCGAGGGCAAGACGATCCGCGAGGTCGTGGTCGAGCAAGGGTACGTCGCGCGTGGCGACCTCACCGAGGAGCAGCTCGACGAGGCCCTCGACGTCACGCGGATGACCGCGCCGTAGGGAGTCAGCCCGAGACGTCGCGAGGCTCGTGGAGGACGAGCTCGGCGGCGAGCGGGAACGTGACTCGCCGTTGCGCGACCGGCACCCCGTCGACGGTCAGCGCGCCGTTGGCGTTCGCCTGACCGGACCGCACGGCGCGCAGGCGTCCGTCGCGTACCACCGCGACCGCGTCGTACAGCTGGACCCGCACCACGAGCTGGACGGTCAGCGTCAGTACCCGGACGCCGTCCACCGCGACGTCGAGGTCGTGGCTGCGATCGGCCGAGACGGAGTGCTCCCGGAGCGGCACGACCTGGTCGACACCGGGCTCCTCGCGTGACTTCACGACCGCCCGCTGAATCGCGGCGTGGGTCCGCCATCCGTCGAGGACCAGCTCGGCGAGGGTCTCGCCCAGAACCGTGCGAAGCCGTGCCTCGATCTCCTCGACCAGAGCGCGACGCGCGACGGTGCCGAGCCGGCGGAGCGGTCGTACCCGCTGATCGTCGCCCTGCGTCGCCCGCGTCACGACCGGCTCGAGCCTGATCCTGGTCTCTTCCGCCGTCGGCAGCAGCCAGCTCCACATCGGCGTGCCCGTGAAGGCCGCCGGAGGGCTCGGTGGCGTCGATGTCATGGGCGCTCCTCCTCGATCGCGGTGGATCGCCGGACCTCCGCGGCGACGACCGTGATGATGGGGTCGTGGTCGTGCTCGTCCCGCGGGCGAGTCTCGGCCGGTGGACCGGGGCTGGTCCGGGTCGACACCGTGACGTGCTTGCGCACCCAGTCCGCGTCTCGTCGGCGGCCCCAGAGCGTTCGGGCCAGCAGGCCGAGCAGGAGCAGGAGGCCGAGCATCGCCGCGAGCGCGGCGGCGGCCAGTGGGATGTCGGAGTCCGCCAGCTCCTCCCGGTCGGTGTCGACCGGCGTCGGTACCTCCGTCGGCAGGCTCGTGGTCGGATCCGTCGGCGGCGTCGTGGGCGGAGTGGTCGGAGCCTCGACGATCTGCAGGTCGGTGTTCGCCTGCCAGTAGTCCGGAAGAACGTCGTCCACGGCGTCGTCCAGGCAGTCCGGCCAGCAGACGGAGACGTCCACGCCGGTGTCGGTGGCCACGTCGTCCGGCACCACGAAGCTGCCGGAGATGCTGCCGGAGTCGCTCCAGTCACAGGCCGCGCTCGTCAGGACGCCGCCGTCCAGCTCGACGACACACGGCTCGAAGTCGCGGCGGGTCGGCGGGTCGTCCCCGAAGGAGATGGTGCCCGTGAACGAGACGGTGTCACCCGGGCTGGCCGTGGAGGTCGCGAGGCCGACATCGGCCGGCCACGTCCCCTGCGCCAGTGCCGCCGTGATCGTGGACCCGGCGATGGCCGTGGCGAGGACGACGGCGAAGGCCAACCGTGACACGGCCATCACGTACTCCCGATAGCGTCGTCCCAGATCGGAGGAGAGCGGCCCTCATACGGTGATACGTCCGGACGAGCGCGTCTTTACGGTACGAGCGCCGCCAGGTCGTACCCGTCGTGGAAGAAGATCCGCTCGTACGTTGCGCCGGGATGGCGCTGCATCGCGTACTCGGCGGCGTCCGGCGGCGCCGGAGTCCAGACCCCCAGCGAGCCGTCGACGAGGACGTAGTCCGGCGTCACCGACCGGTTGTCGTTGCCCAGCCAGTAGACCGTGTGCTCGCCGGCCAGCTCCGTCAGCAGGCCGAGGTCGGTCTCGACGGACGCGCCGTCGGGGATCAGCTCCATGACCTGCTCGGCCGCGGCCGCCTGCGGATCGGCGTCGTAGGTCTCCGGGCGCACCAGGTCGCGGAACGGGAACTGCAGGCACAGGACGAGCGCCACGGCGGTGACGACGGCCGGCGCATGGGAGGCGTACGCCCGCAACCAGGGTCGTCGATCCTCCCGGGCGCGCATGATCGCGTCGATCAGGGCGACGAACATGATCGGCATCAGGGTCATCGAGTAGTGCCAGCCGGTGCTCCAGTAGGCCTCCGAGTCGCTCAGGAACCGCCAGCCGATCGTCGGCAGCGCCACGAGGACGAACGGCGAGCGCAGGGCGAGGAAGCCGCTGACCGCGAACAGCAGCAGTAGCGTCTCGAGCTTGGTCGACGGATCGACCAGCTCGACCGGCAGCGACAGCACCCGCTCGACCACCGCCTCCGGCTCCCCGCCCGACCCGTAGTTTTGCCAGAACTCCGAGCGACCCTCCGGGTTGGCGGCCGGGATGAACACGAAGGTCGCGAGGACGAAGCCGACCAGTCCGCCGGCGCCCACCCAGAGGCCCCAGCGGCGGGCGCCGGACAGCAGCAGGCAGCCGCCGAGCGCCACGATCGTGAGGCCCATGTCCTCCTTGACCAGCAGCAGCGGTGCCGCCCACACGGCGACCATCGGCCAGTCCCGGGCCAGGTACGCCGCGCCGGCCAGCGCCAGGAACGGCATCGCGAGGCAGACCTCGTGGAAGTCGAAGTCGACGCCGGACTGGATGCCCCACGACAGGCCGTACGCGACGCCGATGGCCAGCCCCGGGACCGGACCGACGTGGCGGATCGCGGCCCGGGCGATCACGGCGACCGAGATCGCGAGCAGCACTGCCTGCGCGACCAGCAGGGTGACCGGCGACGGAAACAGCCGGTAGAACGGCGCCAGCACGGCCAGCGCGGGGCTGAAGTGCAGCCCGAACAGGTTGTAGCCGGCTGCCTTGACGTCGATGATCGGCGCCTCGAGCTGGGCGAACCCGCTGATCGCCTGCTCGAAGATCGCGACGTCCCAGGACATCGACGCGGAGCGGTGCAGGCGCGCGATCGAGACGGTCGCGTAGACGACGGCGAAGGCGGCGGCCAGCAGATAGGGCGCCAGTCGCGGCCACCCGACAGACCGGGACGGCTCGGATCGCTCCGCGAGCCGCTCGGCCGACTCCCCCTCCACCGCTACCACGTCCCCATCCTCTCAACCGCCGATCCGCCCCAGCTGACCCGCTCGTCCGCCCCGTCTGACCCGCTCGTCCGCCCGATCTGACCCGACCTCACTCGGCGAGCGCGCGTACCTCCGAGAGGTCCCGCCAGATCAGCACGTCCTCGACCGGCTCCGGCTCGGATCCGATCAGCCGGGTCGCCTGCTCCTGGACCACGTCCGCGTTGAACCCGGGACCGATCACGGCGGCGCAGACGTCCCAGCGCTCCAGGTCGGTCGCGAACGCGCGTCGGGCCGACGGCGTGCCGGGCTGGACGACGCCGTCGAGGTACGCCGCCTCGAACACGCCGCGGGTGAAGCTCGGCGGGCCGCCGAAGTACGCCTGTCCGTCCGGGCCTGGACCGATGAAGTAGCCGCCGGGCATCTCGAACGCCATGTCCGCCTCGGCCTGCCACAGCATGGCGTCGGTGAAGGCCGGCGAGGGGTACGGCAGCACCAGGATCGTGCCGTCGCAGTCCAGCTCCTCGGCCGCCCGATCGGCGAAGAACTCCGGCACGTCCGGTGCGTCGGCCGCGGCCAACTGCGCCGGAAGCAACGGCACCAGTGCCACCGCGGCCACCGCCCCGCCGGCGACTCCGGCCGCCGGACGCCAGCTCGTCAGGCCGTCGAGCGCGAACGCCAGCCCGGCGCCGACCAGCCCCGCCGTAAGCAGCGCGAACCGGGTCTGCACCACGTGCTCGAACCCCGGTAGCCCGTTGACCAGCTCCCAGGGCAGCGTCAGATCGCGCTCGACACCGTCGATCGTGAGTCGCTCGCCCAGCGCCAGAACCGCCGTGACCGCCGCCGTGAGCATCACGACGCGCACCCGGAGGTCCCGCCATCGGGCCACGAGGACGACAACCGCCAGGACGAGCAACGGCCATCCGAGGTACGCGGTGTGCTCCTCGAGGCCACCCGGGAAGGACTCGGAGCGCTCGATCGACTCGGTCGTGCGCAGCAACTGCAGCTCGGTCGGCACGACGTACCCGGCGAGGTCGGCGGAGAAGTACGCGGGGTCGAACGGCAACCCGTGCTGCTCCAGCGGACCGTACAGCTGGAAGCCCAGCGGCAGACCCGCCACGAGGACGAAGACGCCGAGCGCCTGGGCGGCCCGAAGCCCGACCTGTCGGGCCCGCCGCACGGCCAGCCGCGGCCGGCTCGCGGCCAGCACCGCGACCAGGACGAACACCGCGACCGCGGTGAGGAACAGCACCTCCTCACCGATCAGGACCTGGGCCCCGGCGGCGACTCCGAGCCAGATCGCGTGGCGCCGCTCGGGATGCTCGTCGGTCACCAGCCGGACGACGAGGTACACGATCACGGGTACCAGCACGTTGAACACGAGGTTCGGATGCCCGTGCGACTGCGCCAGCATCGCCGGCGAGAAGCCGAACACGGCACCGCCGACCGCGGCTGGTCCGGTCCGCACGTCGAGTGCCCGCAGGCAGCCGTACGCGGTAGCCGCCGACCCGGCCATGCCCAGCGTCAGCAGGACCGTCACGCCGGCGAGCCCACCGAACAGCGCCGTCACCGGCCACATCAGAAGCGCCGGCAGCGACATGCCGTTGTTCCACATCAGGTTCACGCCGGCTGGCGCGTTCAGGGCGTCGGTGAACCAGGGGTTGTCACCGTGCGGGAGCGCGTGCGGCGGCCACTCCAGCAGCCAGGCGAACAACGCCATGTCGCCGGGGTTGACGGCGCTCGTCCGCTCACCGAACGGGGTCAACAGCGGCCACGCGATCAGCAGCGCGACAGCGAGGTACGCCAGCAGCACGAGCACGGTCCACGGCGACGGCCGACGGGGCGGCCACGCCACTCGTGGTCGGTTCATCGGCTCCGAGATCGCTCTCCGCGCGGCGGCTGGGACTCCCGCACGCTACCGCGTGGGTGCTAGTACCAGCCGTTGGCCAGCTTGAAGTCGTTCGCCTCGCACGGCGTGCCGTAGCGATCCTCGATGTAGCCGAGGCCCCACTCGATCTGCGTCGCCGGGTTGGTCTCCCAGTCGGGTCCGGCCGCGGCCATCTTCTCGGCGGGCAGCGCCTGCGGGATGCCGTAGGCCCCGGAGTACGGGTTCTCCGCGTACGGGTCCCACTGGCTCTCGCCGATCCAGAGGTCGTCGAGGCAGCCGAACTGGGAGGAGTCCCAGCCGTACTGCGGCAGCATGGCGAGCGCGATGTCGCGCGGGTCGGAGTCGCTGGTCGCGAGCTCCTCCTGCTCCACGGCGATCCGACGACCGGATCGGGACGCTCCGAACGAGTAGCCCTCCATCGCCTCGGCCTTGAGGTCGCTCAGCGACTGGCGATCGGCGTCGCGGCTGACGTCCGGTCCGGGCGCGGCCCGCTGGTAGTCCATCGCGGTCGACGTCGACGGCTCCGGTGGCGCGCCCTCCTCGCCTCCGTTGGCGACCACGACGGTGCCGGCGACGGCCGAGGCGGCCAGCACGCCGCCCGCCGTCGACACCACGACCGGACGACGGAGCTCGGGCACCCGGCCGCGAGCGCGCTGTAGCCGCGAGGGCTTGCGATGCCGGGCCTTGTGCTTCCCAGGTCGATCGGGCCGGTCGGCCACTGAGCACCCTTCTCGTGCGCTAGTCGGTGGGCAGACCCGGCACACACTGCCGGATCACACGCTCGGGATCAAACTGCTCGTGCCCCCGATCACAACATCACGTGTCAAAGACGATCAGACCGGTAGGCGCTCCCCATTGCGCTTCGAGAACAGGTGCACCTGCTCGGCGCGGACGCCGAACCGGATCGCGGCACCACGCTGCGGCACCGTACGCGCCTCGTGCCGGGCGACGACCGCACCCTCGTGGCCGGACTCCTCGCCGGCCTTGAGACTGGCGTAGACGTACGCGTCGGCGCCGAGCTCCTCGACGACGTCGACCGTCGCGTCCAGGCCCGCCTCGCCGGAGTCGACCGCCTTGAACGCCTCCGGCCGGATGCCGACGGTGACGTCGGTGTCGCCGTCCAGGGCGCCCCTGGTGGCCGGCGAGATCGGCACGACGAGACTGCCGACCTTGACGCTCTCGCCGTCGACCTTGCCGGTGAACAGGTTCATCGCCGGCGAGCCGATGAAGCCCGCGACGAACGCGTTGGCCGGCTTGTCGTAGAGGTTCAGCGGGGTGTCGACCTGCTGCAGGAGGCCGTCATTGAGCACGGCGACCCGGTCGCCCATCGTCATGGCCTCGACCTGGTCGTGCGTCACGTACACGGTGGTGATGCCGAGCCGGCGCTGCAGCGACGCGATCTGGGCTCGGGTCGAGACCCGCAGCTTCGCGTCCAGGTTGGACAGCGGCTCGTCCATCAGGAAGACCTGCGGCTCCCGGACGATGGCGCGACCCATCGCGACCCGCTGCCGCTGGCCGCCGGACAGCGCCTTCGGCTTGCGGTCGAGGAACTCCTCCAGGCCGAGGAGCTTCGCGGCGTCGCGTACCTTCTCGGCCCGCTCCGACTTGCTGACGCCGGCCATCTTGAGCGCGAAGCCCATGTTCTCGGCGACCGACATGTGCGGGTAGAGCGCGTAGTTCTGGAAGACCATCGCGATGTCGCGGTCCTTGGGCGGCGTGCGGCTGACGTCGACGTCGCCGATCAGCACGCTGCCGCTGGTGACCTCTTCGAGGCCGGCGAGCATGCGAAGCGAGGTGGACTTGCCGCATCCGGAGGGACCGACGAGCACCATGAACTCACCGTCTTCGATGGAGAGCTCGAGCTCGTCGACCGCGGGCTTGTCGGCGCCGGGATAGACACAGGACGCCTCGTCGTAGGTGACACTGGCCATGACTGGCACTTCCTTCCACCGGCAGGTACGTGCCGGACGATCCGTCGTGGAGGGGTTGCCCCGTGATTCCACCTCATGGACGGTCGTCGGTCAAGTACCCGTCCATCGCCGGACTCCTCGGGTTCACCACGCCGCAAGGCTCGGCCCGCTCGAGCTCCGCGTCGTGCCCGGCGGCAGCGCCGCGCCACCAACCACGACGCGGAACTCACGCGGCGGGCCTCAGTCCGCCGAGGTCGACGAATCCGCCGAACTCGACGAACTCAGGGTGAGGTTCTTCCCGGTCGCCGGGTCGAACAGGTGCATGCCGCCGATGTTCATGAACAGCCGGGTCGACTCGCCCTCGCGGATCCGGCTGTTGGCGTCCAGGGACACGATCAGCTGGGTCCGGGTGCTCTCCGCCTCGAGCTCGCGCTGCAGCTCGGCGATGTTGCCCGCGACCTCGGGCGACGTCTCGAACGGCACGTAGGCGTACTGCTCGTTGCCCAGCCACTCGATGACGTCGACGGTCGCCTGGAACGACACGCCTCGCGTCGCGTCTGCGACCAGGCTGGCGTCCTCGAAGTGCTCCGGCCGGACGCCCGCGATCAGGAGATCGTGACCCTCCACCTTCTGGGCCACGTCGGCCGACAGCGGCACTGTGACGAACGGGAGCTCGATCGAGTCGCCCCGGACCTTCGCCGGCATGAAGTTCATCGGAGGCGACCCGATGAAGCCGGCGACGAAGAGGTTGACCGGTTGCTCGTACAGCTCGCGCGGCGACGCACACTGCTGGAGGATGCCCTTCTGCAGAACGGCCACCCGGTCGCCCAGCGTCATCGCCTCGGTCTGGTCGTGCGTGACGTAGACCGTGGTAACGCCGAGCTTCTTCTGCAGCCGCGAGATCTCGGTCCGCATCTGGCCGCGCAGCTTGGCGTCGAGGTTCGACAGCGGCTCATCGAAGAGGAACGCCTTGGCGTCGCGGACGATGGCCCGCCCCATGGCGACCCGCTGCCGCTGCCCCCCGGACAGGTTCGCGGGCTTGCGGTCGAGGTGCTCGGTCAGCTCCAGCAGCTCGGCGGCCTCCCGTACCTTCGCGTCGACGTCGGAGCCGCTCTCCTTGGCCAGCCGCAGCGGGAAGGCGATGTTCTCGTACACCGACAGGTGCGGGTAGAGCGCGTAGTTCTGGAAGACCATCGACAGATTGCGATCGCGCGGCGCCTTCTCGTTGACCCGCTCGCCGCCGATGACTATGTCGCCGGACGTGATGTCCTCGAGGCCGACGATCATCCGCAGCAGAGTCGACTTCCCGCAGCCCGACGGGCCGACCAGGATCATGAACTCGCCGTCGTCGACGTCGATGCTGACGTCCTTCACGGCCTCGAAGCCGTCCGGGTACTTCTTGACGATGTTCTTCATCTCGATGGTGGCCATCTGGCATCAACCCTTCACGGCACCGGACGTCAACCCGGCGACGATTCTGCGCTGGAAAAGAAGCACGATGATGATGATCGGAACGGTGACGAGCACAGCAGCCGCGGACATGGTGGCGACCGCGGGGTTGAACTGGTCCGGTCCCACGAAGAAGGCCATCTGAGCCGGCACCGGTCTGGCGTTGGTGGTCGAGGTCAGCGAGATCCCGAACACGAAGTCGTTCCACGCGAAGAAGAAGGTCAGGATCGCCGCGGTGAACACGCCGGGTGCCGCGAGCGGCACGATGACCTTGCGGAACGCCTGCCACGACGTCGCGCCGTCGACCTGCGCCGCCTGCTCCATCTCCCACGGGATCTCGCGGAAGAACGCGGTGAGCGTCCAGATCGCCAGCGGCAGGGTGAACGACAGGTACGGGATGATCAGGCCCGGCCAGGTGTCGTAGAGACCCAGCGCGCTCCACTGGTCGAACAGCGGACCCACCAGCGACACCACGGGGAACATGGCGATCGCGAGAGCGATCGACAGCACGAGCCGCTTGCCCCTGAAGTCGAGCCGCGCGATGGCGTACGCACACAGCGTCGCGATCGCGACCGAGAAGACCGTCGCGATCAACGAGATCCCGAACGAGTTGATCAGCGCCTGCTGGAAGTCCTCGTTCTTCCAGACCTCCTCGTAGTTGTCGAACGTCCATTCCTTCGGGAGGAACTGCGGGCTGCCCGTCGTGACCTCGGCCTCGGGCTTCATCGACACGGAGATGATCCAGGCGATCGGAAGCAGGCACCAGAAGAGGATCACGATGAGACCGATAGCGGTCCCGATAATCGTCCTAGGCTTCATCATCCCTCCCCTCTCGCGCGGGCGAGATCGACCCGGAACAGCTTGACGATCAAGAACGCGAGCAGCAACACGCTGAGGAACAGCAGGACCGACAGCGCGGAGCCGGCGCCGAGCTCGAACTGCTCGATGACCTGGCGATAGGTGAGGAAGGACACCGACTCGGTGTCCTGGGCGCCTCGCGTCATCATGAAGATGTTGTCGAAGATGCGGAACGCGTCCAGGGCCCGGAACAGCACCGCGACCATGATGGCCGCCTTCATGTTCGGGATGATCACCTTCCACAGCCGCTGCCACCAGGTTGCGCCGTCCACCTTGGCCGCTTCGAGCATGTCCTCGGAGATCTGCGACAACCCGGCGAGCAGCAACAACGACATGAACGGTGTCGTCTTCCAGATCTCCGAGACGCAGATCGCGAACATCGCCGACCAGTGCCCGCCGAACCAGTTGTAGTCGGCACCGACGAAGGGCAGCCAACCGTTGACGAAGCCGTTGGTCGTGCTGAAGGCGAACTGCCAGGTGATCGCCGAGACGACCGTGATGATTCCGTAGGGAATCAGAATCGACGCTCGCACGACGCCGCGAGCGAAGATCAACCGGTGCATCACCAGCGCGAACATGAAGCCGATGACCAGCTCGAAGGCCACCGTGACCACCATGATGAAGACGGTGTTCCACACGTCCTGCCACCACAGCGAGTCGGACAGGACCGTCCAGTAGTTGGAGAACCAGGCGAACTCCCGGTCGTCCGGCGCGGTCAGTCGGTACTTGAACAGTGAGAGATAGAGCGCCCGCAGCATCGGATATGCCGTGACGACCAACATCATGATGACGGCCGGTGCGACCAGCTTCCATCCGAGTCGGTTCTCGGCTCGGGCGCGATCCGTTGCTCTTGGCGCACCAGCTGTTGCTGAACTCATGGTCTATGCCTCCCTACACCAGCGAGTCGCCCTTGAGCACGGCTTCGACGAAAGAGGCCGACTCTTCGGGAGTTGAGTTCGGATTGACGGTGTCCGCGGGATGCCACTCGTTCAGGATCGCGTTGACGATCGACGCCCAGTACGGCGAAGCCGGACGCGGCCCCGCCGTGTCGACGCTCTCCTGGAACAGCTGGAGAAGATCCGCGGGGAACGCCTCGGCGAGCTCCGGCGCCTGGTACGCCGTCTCACTCGACGGCATCTGTCCGGTCTGGACGGCGAATGTCACCTGGTTCTCGTCGGATGCGATGCAGGAGGCCGCCTCGAGCGCGAACTCGGGGTGCTCGCTGAAGGCGCTGACGCCGATGTCGATGCCACCGATCGGCGGCGCCGACTCCTCGCCTGCGACCGTCTGCGGATAACGAGCCCAACCGAGGTCTTGCGCCACCGCCTTGTCCGCCTGGTAGTTGGCGTAGACGAAGGTCCAGTTGACCTGGAAGCCACCGGGATCGGTGGCGAAGGGGACCAGGACGGTGCCCTCGTTGGAGACCGACAGATCCGCCTCTGCCGCCGGCGACTGGGCCAGCTTCTGGACGACCGCCGCGGCGGCTTTCCCGGCCTCGGAGTCGAGGTCGACGGAAGCGTCGGCACCCGCCTCGGTATCGGAGACGATGTCGCCGCCGGCGCCCTGGATCAGCGCGTTGATCCAGACGACGTAGCCCTCGTACTTGTTGGCCTGGACGCCCACGGTGCCGCCCTGCTCCGAGGCGGCGTCGATGATCTGGTCCCACGTCACCGGCTGGCTCATGTCCAGCCCGGCCGCCTGCGCGAGCGACTTGCGGTACCAGAGCACCTGGGTGTTGGCCCAGAACGGCGCGACGACGAGCTCGTCCTCCCACATCGCCCCGTCGATGGCGCCCTGCAGGGTGCCGTCCTCGAGCTCCGACTGTTGGTCGTCGGGGATCGGCTCGAGGAACCCGGCGTCGGCGAACTCCGCGACGAACACCGGGTCGAGGCTCATCAGGTCGATCGACGAGTCCTCCGCGGCCAGCCGGCGGGCCAGCTGGATCCGCTGCTCACTCGCACTCGTCGGCAGGATCTGCGTCTCGATGGCGTACTCGTCGGTGCTGCATCGGTTGGCGATGCCGGGCTGTCCGAAGTCGGCGGGATCCGTGCCGGGTGGGACGTCGGGGTCGGGGTTGATGTACCAGGTCAAGGTCACCTTGTCGCCGCCGCCGTCGTCGCCCATGATGACGTCGCTGCCACACGCCGCGAGCGGAGTCACCATCAGGGACAGTCCGGTCGCGATCGCGGCTCGTCGCCGCAGCCGGTGTCGGAGCTCGCCCCTTGGCGGAAGCCATCCCGACGATCCGTCGCGGGGTCGATGTCGCGCGATGCTCATCTGCTTCCCTCCGGTGTCCCGTACCCGTCGGTGCATGCGACACCGGAGCCTCCGAGGGAGCCCCGCAGTCAACACGCACCGTTGCGATGTTGCTGCGCTTCGTGGGGTCATCTTGTCGCTGATTGGCCAATCCGTCGAGGGGACACCCGAGGGCAATCACGAATTCACGGAACGTTCGGGTCGCAACGCCCGGCGTCAGATCTGGAGGTCCTCCAGCATCTCCGTGACCAGGGCCGCGATCGGCGAACGCTCGGACCGCGTGAGTGTCACGTGGGCGAAGAGCGGATGCCCCTTGAGCTTCTCCACGACGGCCACGACACCGTCGTGACGGCCGACCCGGAGGTTGTCGCGCTGCGCGACGTCATGGGTGAGGACGACCTTCGAGTTGGCGCCGATCCGCGACAGGACCGTCAGCAGCACGTTGCGCTCCAACGACTGCGCCTCGTCGACGACCACGAACGCGTCGTGGAGCGAGCGTCCACGGATGTGGGTCAGCGGGAGGACCTCCAGCATGCCGCGGTCCAAGACCTCGTCGATCACGTCGCTCGACGTCACCGCGCCCAGCGTGTCGAACACCGCCTGTGCCCACGGCTGCATCTTCTCCGACTCGCTGCCGGGCAGGTACCCGAGATCCTGGCCGCCGACGGCGTACAGCGGTCGGAACACGACGACCTTGCGATGCTGCCGCCGCTCCATGACCGCCTCGAGCCCGGCGCACAGGGCGAGCGCCGACTTGCCGGTGCCGGCGCGGCCGCCGAGCGACACGATGCCGACCTCGGGGTCCAGCAGCAGGTCCAGCGCGATCCGTTGCTCGGCCGAGCGGCCGCGGATGCCGAAGGCCTCCCGGTCGCCGCGCACGAGGCGGACGCGCTTGTCCGGACCGACCCGGCCGAGGGCGCTGCCCCGGTCGGAGGCCAGGACCAGACCCGTGTGGCAGGGAAGCCCGCTGGCGTCGTCGATGTCGGTGCTGCCTTCGGAGTACAGGGTGTCGAGATCGTCGCCCGACACGTCGACCTCGGCCATGCCTGTCCAGCCGGACTCCATCGCGAGCTCGGCGCGGTACTCCTCGGCGGTCAGCCCGACCGAGCTCGCCTTGACCCGCAGCGGAAGGTCCTTGGAGACCAGGGTGACCTCGGCGCCCTCCAGCGCCAGGTTGCGGGCGACCGCGAGGATCCGGGTGTCGTTGTCGCCGAGCCGGAAGCCCGGTGGCAACGACTCGGGCTCGGCGTGGTTGAGCTCCACCCGGATCGTGCCGCCGCTGTCGCCGATCGGGATCGGCGTGTCCAGGACCCCATGGCGCACCCGCAGCTCGTCGAGGTAGCGCAGCGCGGACCGGGCGAAGTAGCCCAGCTCCGGATGATGCCGCTTGCCCTCGAGCTCGGTGATCACCACCACAGGGAGGACCACGTCGTGCTCGTCGAATCGGAGAATCGCGCGGGGATCGGCCAGCAAGACACTGGTGTCGAGGACGTACGTCCGCACCGCCGACCTGGACCCGCGCTTACCAGTCGAAGCCGCCACGTCTGCGACGCTACGACCGAGAGGTGTACATCAGGTGACGACACGCCCGGGTCCGGGGGCGTCGGGCCCCGGCTCAGCGACCGAAGCGGCGCTCGCGGGCGGCGTACGACCGGATCGCCCGCAGGAAGTCGACCCGGCGGAAGTCGGGCCACAGCGCCTCGCAGAAGTAGAACTCGCTGTGGACGCTCTGCCAGAGCAGGAAGCCGCCGAGTCGCTGCTCACCGGACGTCCGGATCACCAGGTCGGGATCGGGCTGGCCCTTGGTGTAGAGGTGCTCGGCGATGTGCTCGACGTCGAGCAGCTCAGCGAGCTCCTCGATGGTCGTCCCCTTCGACGCGTGCTCCTGGAGCATCGCACGGACGGCATCGGCCAGCTCGTGTCGGCCGCCGTAGCCGACCGCGGCGTTGACCGTCACGCCGTCGACGTCACGGGTCGCGTCCGCGGCAGACTTGAGCCGGGTCACGGTCGCCGCCGGCAGCAGGTCGAGGGCGCCGAGCAGCTGGATCCGCCAGCGCTGCTGCGTCGCCAGCCCGTCGACCAGGTCCTCGATGACGTCGAGCAGCGCCACGAGCTCGTCCCGCGGCCGCTCGAGATTGTCGGTCGACAGCAGCCACAGCGTGACCACCTCGACGCCGAGCTCCTCGCACCAGCCCAGGAAGTCGCTGATCTTGTCGGCACCGGCCTGATAGCCGCCGTGGACGCCGGCGCCGGCGCCGCGGGCCCACCGGCGGTTGCCGTCGACGATCGCGCCGACGTGCTTGGGCAACCGATCGGGCGGCAGGTTCGCGACGAGGCGACGCTCGTAGGCGCCGTACACGAACTCCCGCAAGCGCATCGAGAGGCCCTTCGCATCGGTGTGACGTCGACCCCATTAGTACCCCACGCGTCAGGCTACCCTCCCGTGCGACCGTGCGCTGGCTACGCTGGGCTCTCGACCGCACGCCCAGCACGGAGCCCGATGACATCGAGCGAACGCATCAGCGCCGTCACCCATGACATGGGTGATCGACTCCGCGAGGCCGCGCACCAGGTGCGGCCACGCATGCGGGGCTGGCTGCACGCGGCGACCCTGCCGCTCTCCCTGGCCGCCGGCATCGTCCTGGTCGCCCTGTCGCCGACCTCCGAGACCCGGATCGCGAGCGCCATCTTCGGCGTCACGGCGTGCCTGGTCTTCGGCGTCAGCGCGGTCTATCACACCCGGACCTGGGAGCCGCGCGCCCGCGGCCTGCTGAAGCGGCTCGACCACGCCAACATCTTCCTGCTGATCGCGGGCACCTACACGCCGTTCACCCTGCTGTTGCTCGACGACCGCAACGCCACGATCCTGCTGTCGATCGTCTGGGTCGGCGCGCTGCTCGGCGTGGCGTTCCGGGTGTTGTGGGTCGGCGCCCCGCGCTGGCTCTACGTGCCGGTCTACGTCGCGCTCGGCTGGGCCGCCGCCTTCTGGCTCGGCGACTTCGCCGCTTCCGCGGGGCCGGCTGTCCTCACCCTGATCCTGGTGGGCGGCGGCCTCTACTCGCTCGGTGGCCTCGTCTACGGCCTCAAGCGGCCCAACCCGTCGCCGCGATGGTTCGGGTTCCACGAGATCTTCCACATGCTGACCATCGCGGCGTTCACGTCCCACTACATCGGCGTCTCGATCGCGGCGTACTCGCTGCGCTGACGCGACGCCGGTTTCGGCGCTCGTTCAGGTGGCCGGGCCGCGCTCGCGTACTTCCTCGACCTTGGTCATCGCCTCGCGGAGCTCGGCCAGCCAGTCGTCGGCGTGCTGCGACACCAGGCGTACGCACCAGCCGAGCGCGTCGCTGCGCGATCGGGCCACGCCGGAGTCCACCAGCGTGTCGAGCACCTGACGCTCGGGTTGCCGCAGCCGGGTCATGACCGGCGCGGCGAGCGTGGTGAACATGTGCCGCTCCCCGCCGGACTCGACTCCCCACGCGACCTTGCGATCCGACGACCGCTCGAGCTCGCGGGCGATGCGGATCCGCTGGTCCCGGGTCGACTCGCGGAAGCGCTTGACCCGCCCCGCGATCGCGGCCGCGTGCTCGTCGTCGGTCATGTCGGAGCCGCGGTCCGGCTCAGCGAGCGCCCCGACGATGACGATCTCGTCGCGGTCGACCTCCACGGTGGGGTCACCGGCGAACCAGTCGTCGGGCAGCCGGCCGGTCAGCCAGCCTCGGATCTTCTCGTTCGACTCTGTCATGTAATCATGATTACATCATTACGCAGTGGCATCAACCGTCTAGGCTCAACAGCGCGGTCGGGTCGGTCACCGGCCGAAGGCACACGAAGTCGCGACAGACGTACGCGGCCGGACGCCCCTCGACGAGGGCCCTCCCGGCGAGCAACGGGACACCGGCGGCGTCCGGGCGGCCCGCCACCACCACGGCACCCGGACTCGACCGGCGCAGGGCCGCCCGGTGCAACGCGGCGAGGGCCGGATCCTCGGGCGGTCCGACGACGGCGATCTCCTCGGGACCGGCAACCGACGCCTCCGCGACGGCGAGCGTCCAGCCGGCGAACCGGGGCACCTGCCGGGCCAACTCCGCCGCGGTGGCCAGCGCCTGCCCGGCGGACTCTCGGTGTCGATCCGACCCGGCCACCGCGGCGTAGCTGAGCAGCGCGTCGGCGAGGGACGCCACCCCGGACGGCGTCGCGTTGTCCGAGGCGTCCCGGGGCCGCAGCACCAGCCGCTCGGAGTCGGACGCGGTGTCGAAGAAGCCACCCGTGCCGTCTCCGAACGCGTCGAGAGCCCGGTCGAGCAGCGCTCCGGCGCGTTCCAGCCAGATCGGGTCGCCGGTGACGCCGAGCAGGCTCACGAAGCCGGCGGCGACGCAGCCGTAGTCGTCGAGCACGCCGGCGCCGGGGCCGCGGACACCGTCGCGCGACGTCCGCCACAGCTGCGTCGCTGCCCGGTCCGGTGAAACACCGCCCCCGCGAGAGCCGATCGCGCCGGTCGCTTGCCCGGGCTCCGCCTCGCCTGCCGCCCCAGCGGCCGCCTCGCCCGGCCCGGCCGCGCCGCCGTCCGCCCCCTCCAGGTGCACGTCCGCGATCAGCTCGCCGGCCCGGCGGGCCGCGTCGACCAGGTCGGGCCGCTCCAGCCCGACCCCGGCCTCGGCGAGCGCCGTGACCGCCAGGCCGTTCCACGCCGCCACCACCTTGTCGTCCCGGCCCGGCCGCGCCCGCTCGGACCGCGCCGCCAGCAGCCGCGCCCGCACGGCCGCCCAGCGGTCGGGGTCGTCCGGGTCGGTGCGCAGCTGCAGCGTCGACGCGCCGTGTTCGAAGGTCCCGTCCGCGGTGACGCTCAGCAGCTCGCCGGCCCAGGCGGCATCGTCCGGGCCGAGTACGTCCTCCAGCTGCGCGGGCGTCCACACGTAGTAGGCGCCCTCGACGCTGTGCCCGGACTCGTCCGGCGAGTCGGCGTCGAGGGCCGACGCGAAGCCGCCCTGGTCGGTGCGGAGCTCGGCGAGTAGGAAGTCGGCGGTCTCCTCGGCGATCCGCCGGCCCAGCGGAGCGCCGGTCGCGTGCCACCAGTGCAGGTAGACCCGCAGCAGCAGCGCGTTGTCGTACAGCATCTTCTCGAAGTGCGGCACGACCCAGTGCCGGTCGACCGAGTAGCGGGCGAAGCCGCCGCCGAGCTGGTCGTACATGCCGCCGCGGGCCATCGCCTCGCAGGTGCGCTCGACCATGGCGAGCGCCGCTTCCGAGCCGGTTCGGGCGTGCTGGCGCAGCAGGAACTCCAGCACCATCGACGGTGGAAACTTCGGTGCCGTACCGAAGCCGCCGGCCTCGTCGAGCTGGGTCCGCAGCAGCCCGGCCGCCGCGTCCAGCTCGGCGGGTCCCAGTCCGGTCGCGGCCAGCCCCTCCGATCCCGAGCCCGTCGCGCCCGCGCCGTCCGCCCCCGGCGTCGCCTCCCGCAACCGTCGCACGACCTCGGCCCCGACCCGGTCGATCTCGTCGCGCCGGGTCCGCCACGCCTCGACCAGGGTCTCGAGCAGCTGGCGGAACGACGGCATCCCGTGCCGCGGCCGGTCGGGGAAGTACGTCCCGCAGAAGAACGGCTCACCGTCGGGCGTCAGGGCGCAGGTCATCGGCCAGCCGCCCTGACCGGTCATCGCCTGGGTCGCGGTCATGTACACCGCGTCGACGTCGGGGCGCTCCTCCCGATCCACCTTGATCGCGACCATGTGCTCGTTGAGGTAGCCGGCCGTCTCGGGATCCTCGAACGACTCGTGCGCCATCACGTGACACCAGTGGCAGGCCGCGTAGCCGACCGACAGCAGCACCGGCACGTCCCGCCGCCGGGCCTCCTCGAACGCCTCGTCGCTCCACGGCCACCAGTCGACCGGGTTGTCGGCGTGCTGCAGGAGGTACGGGCTCGTCGCGTCCGCGAGTCGATTCGCCATCCCACCGACGGTAACGCGCGACGCGTACCGGCCGAGCGATCCGCGGCGACAGCCCGCGGCTCGGCGGCCCGCCCGGCTCGCAGCCCCCGATCGTCAGGCCGCTACCAGGACGGGCCGGAGCACGTCGTACGCCCACGACGCGAGCGTGGTCGGCGTCGTGGTCGTGACGTCCCGCGACTGCTCCGGCACGAAGCCGTCGCGCAGCCCGATCGCCATCCCCACGATGGCCTCGACCTGGCCGGGCCCCATCCCGACCGACGCGAGCGCCGCCCGCATCTCGTCGTCGCGGATCCGCTCGGCGCGGACGTCCCGTCCGACCACGTCACCCACGACGGCCGTCGCCTCGTCCCACGACAGGTCCTGTGGGCCGTGCACGGCTTGGACCCGCCGCCCCGACCAGTCCGGCCGCAGCAGGAGTCCGGTCGCGACGTCGGCGACGTCGCGCGGGGCGACCCAGGCCAGCCGATGGTCGGTCGGCCACAGGATCGGTACGACACCGGCCGCGACCGCGTCGGACTGGAGCAGCAGGTTCGTGAAGAAGAACCCACATCGCAGGTGCGTCACGCCGACGCCGGCGCGAGCGGCGACGTCGTCCAGCGCTTGCTCGGCCGCGGCGAGTCCGTCGATCTCGCCCGCGCCCTGCCGCAGCTCCGCGCCCACGCTGCTCTGGAACACCGTGCGCGCGATGCCGTTCTCGGCCACCGCCGTGGCGAACCCGGCTCCGATCCGGGCGTACGCAGCGGTCGGATCCTCCGTCTCGGTCGCCGGCGCGACGGCGTACAGCGCCTCGACGCCACGCGTCGCCTCGCGCACCGCTCGGGCGTCGGTGAGGTCGACCGCGACCGCGTCGACGTGCGCACGTACCTCGGGCTCGACGGTGCCGACGTCGCGGGTCAGGATGCGAGGTCGGACGCCGGCGCGAATCAGGTTGCCGACGACGAAGTGGCCGACGTTGCCGGTCGGGGTGGTGACAGCGATCTCCATGTGCCCAACGTACCGGCAGATGTGGTCAGATCATGACCACAATTCATGCGAGGATGTCAGCGTGGAGGAACACCACCCGGATCCCACCGCCCGCACCCTTCGCCTCCTGCTGCTGCTGGGCTCGCGGCCGACGTGGAGCGGCCCGGAGCTGGCCGACCGGCTCGGCGTCAGCCCGCGGACGCTGCGCCGCGACCTCGAGCGGCTGCAGCGACTCGACTACCGGGTGCGGAGCCGCCCCGGGCCGGGCGGCCACTACTCGCTGGGTTCCGGCGATCGGCTGCCGCCGCTGATGTTCGACGACGACGAGGTGCTCGCCCTGGTCGCGGCGCTCCGGATGATCGAGGAGCGGTTGCCGGACGACGCCGCAGCGCGTGCCCTGGCGAAGCTCCGCCAGGTCCTGCCGCGCCGACTGGGCTCGATCGCCCGCGACGTCAGTGCCGGGAGCGAGTCGGTGCGGCGCGACCCGGCCGACCTCGACCTCGACCTGCTGAGCACGCTGACCCAGGCCGCCGCGACGGACCGCGCGGTCGAGTTCGGGTATCGCGACCGGTCCGGGACCGTCTCGCATCGACACGTCGAGTCGCTGCGCTGCGTACACTCCCGCTCCCGCTGGTACGTCGTGGGCTTCGACACCGACCGCGACGACTGGCGGCTGTTCCGGATGGACCGGATCACGAACCTGAGCGTCGGGGACCGTGCGGCCACGATGCGAGACGGCCCGAGCGATCTCGCCGCCTGGTTCAGCACCGACTTCGGGCGGTTGACGCCGCGCTAGGACATACTCTCGACGTAGCCTGCCGGCGACGAGCGAGAGGGGACGTCTCGGATGGCGCTCGAGATCGAGGACCGACCGTCGGACTCGCCGTACGTCGAGCGCGTCTGGCGCAGCCGCAGCAGCGACGGCGTCGACCGGATGACGTCGGTCGCGACGCCGCGGTGGGGGCTGGTCTTCTGGGAGCAGGCCGGCCGGTCTCGGGCCGCCGTGACGGGTCCGGAGTCGAAGGCGAGCCCGGCGCCGGTGCCCGAGGACGCCACGTTCTTCGGCATCGACTTCGCGCTCGGCACGTCGATGCCGCACCTGCCGGTCGGTGCGCTCGTCGACCGGCAGTGGGAGATTCCCGACACCACCCGGCGGTCCTTCTGGCTGGCCGGTTCGACCTGGCAGCCGCCCGACTTCGACACCGCCGAGGCCTTCGTCCGGCGTCTGGTGCGCGAGGGCGTCGTGGTCCGCGACCCGCTCGTGGCCGACGCGGTGCGCCACCTGCCGACCGACGTGTCCGCGCGCACCCTCCAACGGCGCTTCCTGGTCGCCACCGGGCTCACCCGGGGCACGGTCCGGCAGATCGACCGCGCCCGGCGGGCCGCGACGCTCATGCGGCGGGGCGCACCGGTCGCCGACGTCGTGGACCGGGTCGGCTACTACGACCAGCCGCACCTCGCCCGGTCGCTGAGCCGGTTCATCGGACGCACCGCCACCCAGCTGAAGGACGGCCAGCGCGACGAGCCGCTGTCGCTTCTGTACAAGACCTGACCGACGCCTCGGACTAGCCTCCGTCGCGCGTCTCGGACCTCGACTCAAGGAGCAGCATGGGCAAGATCGTGTCGTACTTCTTCATCTCTCTCGACGACGTCGTCGAGGCGCCCGACCAGTGGCACTTCCCGTACTTCAACGACGAGATGGGCGCGGCCGTCAGCGAAGGGATGGGCAAGTGCGCCGCCTTCCTCATGGGGCGCCGGATGTACGACGAGTGGTCGAAGCACTGGCCGGCGGTGCCGGCGGACTCCGAGGAAGGCCAGATCGCCGCGTTCTTCAACGACATCCCGAAGTACGTCATCTCCGACTCGCTGACCGAGGCGACGTGGAACAACACCACGATCATCTCCGGTGACGTCAAGGCGAAGGTGCAGCAGCTCAAGGACGACATCGACGGCGACATCAACATGTCGGGAAGCACCTCGACCGTGCGCTGGCTGCTGACCAACGGTCTCGTCGACGAGCTGGACCTGCTGGTGCATCCGATCGTCGTCGGAGCGGGCGACCGCCTGTTCGACGGCGTGCCGAAGACGCCGCTGAAGCTCCTGCGCAGCGAGACCTTCAGCACCGGCGTCCTGCGGCTGGTCTACGCCCCGGAGTCCAAGGCGGAGTGACGAGCGCGAGGACGGATCCTGGTCACGCGCGAACTCCCCGACGGGCCAGCCAGGAATCGGTCAGGATCTCGGTGAGCTCGACCTCGTCGAGCTGATCCAGCCACGCCCAGATCGAGACCTTGACCTTGAAGGTGTTGATCACGAAGAACGTGTCGCTCCGCTCGGCCAGGGCATCCTTCGAGGCAAGGTCCAGGGACCAGAACTGCAGGATCTCCCGCCCGTCGTCGTCCCAGCGCAGCCGGGCGAACGGATGCCGTCCGATGTCGAACGTCGGCGAGCCCTCGTGGGCGTGCCCGGGCTTGGCTCCGGGGATCGTGGCGGCGATCCGCTCGACGTCGCGCCAGGTCGACACAGACACAGATCTTGAGGTGCTTCGGCCTCAGTGGCAACCCGAACCCTCGAGATCCTCACGAACCAGGCCGGGCGGAGCGTCGTCGCACGCGGCAAGCTTCCGACAGGGGCTTGGCGGACACGGCGCGTACGCCGCACGGCGTCCTCGTCACGTCCGCCACACGGGTAGGTGGGAGCGGACGAACTCGGCGATCGAGCCAGGGGGTCGACCGGTCACGTCCTCGACCGTCGGTGCGACCTCCCCGACCTCGCCCCGGCGGACCCGGCCGTAGATGCCCTCGAGGACGCCACGCAGCCATGGGTCGGCCCCACCCAGCGACTCACCGACCGGCGGGTCGACGGCGCGTACCCGGCGGCCGAGCTGGCGCGACAGCTCCTCGGCTACGCCCTCGATGGTGACCGCCTCAGGGCCCGTCACGTCGTAGGCCCGACCGTGATGGTCGGCCGGCCTGAGCAGCGCCGCCACCGCGACCGCGGCGATGTCGCGAGCGTCGACCCAGGCGATTCCGGCCCCACCCGACGACAGGCTCAGAACTCCCTCGGCGCGAATGGCGTCGCGAAGGAAGCGAGGATCGGACAGGTTCTGCTGGAACCAGGACGGTCGGAGGAGGGTCCACGTGTCGGCGCCCCGGACGACGGTGTCCTCGACCCGACGTACCCAGTCCTCGGCTGGGAGACGTCCCGCGCCCTGCTCGGACAGCAGCACCACGTGGGCGCGTGGCGCGAGGTCCACGAGGCGTCCGACCAGCTCGGGCGCGTCGGGGACGTCGGGACGCATCAGGTAGACCGCGTCCACGCCCGACACCGCCGGGTCCCAGGTCGCCGGGTCGCGCCAGTCGAACCGGACCGGCCGGATCCGCTCCGCGGCCGGCAGCTCGGTGCCGGACGATCCCGCACGGACGACCACCTCAGGCTCGCGGCCGAGCTGCGCGACGACCTCACGACCGGTCTTGCCACGAGCTCCGGTGACCAGCACCGCCATGGTCACGCTCGGTCCGCCAGACCGACGACGAGCTTGCCGACGGTGGGCGTTCCGCTCCGCAGGAGACTCGGCAACGCCTCGGGCACCCGCTCGACCGACAGCTGGGTGTTGCGGACCACGACCTGCCCGGAGGTCGGCTCCGCCGGTTCGACCTCGACCAAGGCGAAGTCAGCGACCGACGCCCGCCCGTCGGGTCGACGCACGAGGTGCCATTCGCGAGCCTGTGGGGCCACCGTGACCGTCATGAGTCGTCCTCTCGTCGATACTTGAGTGCCTCAAGCATTACAGCATTGGTTGATGCACTCAAGCAATTCGCTAGGCTGGTGGCATGGCCGTACCGTCGGGTCCCGTCGCCGCGTCGACCGACGCCGAACGCGCGATGTTCGACTTCGTCGACGCCTACGACCGGGCGTACGAGACGGCGGCCGAGGAGCATCGGCTCACCGTGGCGCAGGCGTGCGTACTCGGCCGGCTGACCACGCGCCGCGGGATGGGTGAGCTGGCCGAGGAGCTCGGCTGCGACGCGTCGAACATCACCCAGATCGTCGCGCGACTCGAGGCCCGGGACCTCGTCGAGCGCACTCCGAACCCGGACGACCGACGTTCTCGGCAGATCGAGCGCACCCCGGAGGGCGACGCCGTGTACGCCGACTTCGAGAAGTCCTTCGAGTTCGCCCGGTCGGTCGTCGCCAAGCTCAGCGCTCGGGAGCGCGACCAGCTGGCCAGCCTGCTGCGCAAGGCGCTCGACAGCGACCGGGCCGGGCGGAGCTAGCCCCCGAGACGAGGACCGACCGCCCACGCGCGCGGGAGGTGCCGCGTGGGCGGTCGGTGTCCCCGAGTCCCCCGGAGGGTCCGGGGCGGACTCGGCTCGTCAGGCCTTGAAGTGCCAGACCTGGCCACTCCAGCGCGGGTTGCCGAAGCAGCCCGAGGAGGGGCAGACCGAGTACGCGGACACCCACACGTGGTTGCCGCGCGCGACGATGCCGGCCGGGACCGGCACCTTGTAGTAGGTCCGGTGCCCGTTCGGCGAGATCTTGACGACCCGGCCGGGCAGGCAGTTCGGGACCTGGTCGAAGCCACACGGTCCGCCGAACAGCTCGCTGACGTACAGCGTGCCGTCGTTGGTGCGCGCGACCCCGGTCACGGTGGTGAAGCCCTTCCACGACCGCAAGCGGTCGCCGTCGCGGCTGAACTTCCACACCTTCGCCTTGTGCCTGCGCTCGGAGTGCAGCTCACCGACGTAGACGTTGCCGTCGGCACCGCGGGAGACGACGGTCGGCACCGCGTCGATCCGGTTGCCGTACTCCGGCATCACGGCCCACACGCGGTACTTCCCGTGCTTGTACTGGCCGATGTAGTCGCCCGCCGCGTCGGCGACGAGCACCTTGCCCTTCAGCGCCAGCACGGAGTACGGGTTCGACTCGATGATCTCGCCGTCGGGGTCGTGGTTGCGCTCGAACCGGCTGAGGTTGACCACCTTGTGCACCTGGCCACCCGGCTGCTTGGCGAGCAGCCACACATCGCGCCCGCCGCTGCGCGGGACGTCGACGCCGTAGAAGGCGCCGCCGGGCCGCTTGCTGGCGCCGTTCATCCCGACCGCGAAGCTGCCGTCCTGTTCGGCGAAGGACGGGAAGCCGCGCAGCACGTGGCGGACCCGACGATCGTCGATGACGCTCAGCTTGGCCGTGTTGCCGCCCTTCCCCGCCTGGGCGAGGACCAGGTTGCCGCCGCGCGTCCGGGACAGCTGCCTGGGGTTGTCCAGGCCCCTGGCCGTCACGTTCGGGTCGATCTCGATCAGGCGCGGGTCGTCCTGGCTGGCGGCTCCACTGCTTCCCTGCGCGGCGCCACTCATGGTGCTCGCCGCTACGAGCAGGGAGGCCGTGGCCGCGATCGCAGCACCGACCCCCCGTTTTCTTCGACTCATGCGGATCTCCCTCGTAAGACGGCGGCGCCGACTCCGGACCGGCGCTCGCCGCAACGAGCGAAACACGCGGCGTCGATGCGGATGCAGGCCGAACGGACCGATACTGACGATCCGAACGGACTACCCGCCGGGGGACCTTGGACCCTCTTCGGACTCGTCCGCCGGGCGTGGGTCCTCTCCCCCGGTCGCGCCCCGGCGGCGATCCGCGGAGTCGTCCTCGTCGGGGGCCTCCTCGAAGTCGACCTTCTTCAGCTGCTTGTTGAAGCTGCGCAGCAGGAAGACCGTGCCGACCACGAGGCCGGCGATGACGAGAAAGCCCGCACCCCCGGCCGTCACGTCCTCGGGCTCGACCGCGAGCAGGAGGTCGTGGCTCGAGAGTCCGCCCGGAGCCGTCACGGCGCGCCCTCGAGGTCCGACAGCGGCCGGTCGGCGGTCGCCGCACGGGCGAGCTCGTCCGGCCGTTCGCGTACGCCGTTGAACAGGTCGTCCTCGGGAAGCACCACGTCGACCAGCGTCCTGGCCAGCTCGTAGTCCTCGGTGGGCCAGGCCGCCTGATGCACCTCGAGGGGTACGGCGAACCAGTGCCCGTCGGGATCGATCTGCGTCGCGTGCGCGAGCAGGGCCTTGTCGCGGACCGGGAAGTACTCCGCGGACGGCACCCGGGTGGTGATCCGCGCCGCGTGCTCCGGATCCGGCGGCCACTCCTTGAGTCGCTCCTCGTACGGCGACTCGAGCCCCCGGGCGAGCATCGCGTCGTGCAGCGCCTGGGTGCGCTCGCGGTGGAACGAGTGATGGTAGTAGAGCTTCAGCGGCTGCCAGGGCTCGCCACTGTCGGGGTACATCGTCGGGTCTCCGGCGGCGTCGAACGCGGCGACCGACACCTCGTGACAGCGCACGTGGTCGGGATGCGGATAGCCGCCGTTCTCGTCGTAGGTGGTCATGACGTGCGGACGGAAGTCTCGGATCAGCCGGACCAGTCGCTCGACCGACACATCCAGCGGAAGCGCCGCGAAGCACCCCTCGGGAAGCGGTGGCGGCGGGTCGCCCTCGGGCCAACCGGAGTCGACGAACCCGAGCCAGTCCTGCCGGACGCCGAGGATCTCGCGGGCCCGGTCCATCTCCTGGCGTCGGATCTCCGCGATGTTGGCGAGGATGTCGGGCCGGTCCATGTTGGGGTTGAGGATGGAGCCGCGCTCGCCGCCCGTACAGGTGACGACGTGGACGTCGACGCCCTCGGCGACGTACTTGGCCGTGCTCGCGGCGCCTTTGCTCGACTCGTCGTCCGGGTGGGCGTGGACGTGCATCAGCCGGAGTTGATCTGCCACCACTCTCCTCGAGGATTCTCGGGTTCGACGGCGTGGCGTGCCGTCAGAACGCTGTGCACCTACCATGGTGACGGAATCAGCCACCCGAGGGCGGCACCGACCCCCTCGCGGGCGCCCGCCGAGCCCCAACCGCACTGGAGAGCCACCGATGTCGATCCTGGATTCCGCCGACCACGCGGATCCCGTGCTCGAAGAACGGTATGGCACCCCGCCCCGCTGGTCGCGACTGATCGCCGTCGTCGTCGTCGCGTTGCTGGCGACGGCGGGTGTGGCCTGGGTGATCTGGGCCGGACTGGCGGCCTCCAACCCGCCGGTGTCCGCCCAGATGCAGACGTACGAGGTGCGCAACCAGCATGCGACCGACGTCACGTTGGTCATCGACCGAAGCGACGGCGATGCTGTCCAGTGCGGCGTCTACGCTCAGAGCGAGGACGGGACGATCGTCGGAGAAAGTACAATCGACGTTCCGGCCGGTGACCCGGGCACCACCTCGGTGGATGCCAGCATCACCACCGAGCGGAGGGCTGTCAGCGCCGCCCTCCGCACGTGCGAGGTGACCGACTAACCCGTCCTGACCGGCACCGAGCAAAACGGTCGGACCGGGCGATCTCGCCGTCGCCCTTGATACTGTCCTGAGATCCGGACGCCGACAGCGCGCGTCGTCCACACCGAGGAGCATGTCCCGTGACCAACACCCGCGAGCAGGAGACCATCTGGCTGACGCAGGAGGCCTATGACCGCCTGCGCGAGGAGCTGGACCACCTCCAGGGCCCCGCCCGCGCCGAGCTCGCCGCTCGCATCGGCGAGGCCCGCAGCGAGGGCGACCTGCGCGAGAACGGCGGCTACCACGCCGCCAAGGAGGAGCAGGGCAAGTCCGAGGCACGGATCCGGCAGCTCGAGGACATGTTGCGGCGCGCCAAGGTCGGCGAGCAGGCCACCGAGCATGGCGTGGCCGGGCCGGGGATGATCGTCACCGTCCGGTTCGCCGGCGACTCCGACACCGAGACGTTCCTCCTCGGGTCCCGGGAACTGCTCGCCCTCGACGACTCGGTGGAGCTCGAGGTGTTCTCGCCGCAGTCCCCGCTGGGCGCCGCCATCACGGGCAAGCGGGCCGGTGACGAGGCGACGTTCACGGCTCCGAACGGCAAGGAGACGAGCGTCGAGATCGTCGCCGCCGAGCCCTTCGAGGGCTGAGGGCGCTGCCTAGCTGAGGGCGCCGCCTAGTGGGCCGTCGTCCGCTGGTACTTGCGGACCGCGAGCCAGGAGAACAGCGCCGTGATGGCCACGATGTAGAGGATCGACAGCAGCACTGGATGCTCGGCCGGGAAGCCGTCGCCCACGTTGCCGACCGGGTTGCCGCACAGATCTCGGACCGCCAGGGCGACCGCGCTGATCGGGTTCCACTCCGCGATCGGCTGCATCCAGTCCGGCATGTACGCCGGGTCGACGAAGCAGCTCGAGATGAAGCTCAGCGGGAAGAGCCAGATCAGCCCGGCCGACGACGCGACCTCCACGCTGCGCACGCTCAGCCCGATCAGGGCGCCGATCCACAACATCGCGAAGGTGAACCCGAGCAGGATCAGGAAGGCCAGGCCCGCCTCCCACAGGTTGGACCGGATCCGCCAGCCCACCGCGAACCCACAGGCCACCATCACCAGCAGCACGAAGGCGTTGAACGCCAGGTCGCCGACCACGCGCCCGGTGATCACCGATCCGCGGGTGATCGGCAGCGATCGGAACCGGTCGATCAGCCCCTTGTTCATGTCGTCGGCGAGTCCCACGGAGCTGGACGCCACCGAGAAGGCCATCGTCTGGGCGAAGATGCCGCCCATCAGGAACTCGCGGTAGGTCGACGCGTCGTTGGTGCCGCCGACCGAGATCGAGCCGCCGAAGACGTACGCGAACAGCACCACGAACATGATCGGCTGGATCGTGCCGTACACGACCATGTCCGGCTGCCTCGGCAGCCGCTTCAGGTTGCGCCACACCAGCACCAGGCTGTCGGTGACCGGATTCGAGCGCGGCAGGCTCGGAGCCGCCGCCTCGGTCACGGTGTCGCTCATGACGCCACCTCCTCGGACTGCGGCGCCGACTCCTCCGCGAGGTGACCGGTCAGGGTCAGGAACACGTCGTCGAGGGTCGGGCGGTGCAGGCCGATGTCGTCGATGTCCACGCCCGCGGTGTCGAGCTCGCGGATGACGCGAACGAGGGTGTCGGAGCCGTCGCGGGCCGTCGCCGTGAGCCGGCGAGGCCGCTCGTCGACGTCGACGTCGCAGTCGGCCGCGCGGGCGAGGGACTCCCGCGCGACGTCGAGCCGCGTCGGATCGTGAATCACCACCTCGATGCGCTCGCCGCCGACGTCGCGCTTCAGCTCGTCCGAAGTACCCGAGGCGATGACCGAGCCGTGGTCGATGACCGCGATCGAGTCGGCCAACGCGTCGGCCTCCTCGAGGTACTGCGTCGTGAGCAGCAGCGTGACACCCTGCTCGACCCGATCGCGGATGACTCCCCAGAGCTCGAGCCGGCTCTTGGGGTCGAGACCGGTCGTCGGCTCGTCGAGGAACAGCACCCGGGGGTGCGCGACGAGGGCGCCGGCGAGGTCGAGGCGACGCTTCATGCCGCCGGAGTACGTCTTCGCCGGCCGGTCGGCGGCCTCGACCAGGTCGAACAGCTCCAGCAGCTCACGGGAGCGCTGGCGGGCCTCGGACGACGGCAGGCCGTAGAGGCGGCCGAACATCCAGAGGTTCTCGTAGCCGGTCAGGTTCTCGTCGATCGCGGAGAACTGGCCGGACAGCCCCACCAGGCGGCGGACTGTGTCGGGCTCTTGTGTGACGTCGTGGCCGAGCACGCGCGCGGTGCCCTGGTCGGGCCGCAGCAGGGTCGCCAGGACGCGCACGGTCGTGGTCTTGCCGGCCCCGTTGGGACCGAGCAGCGCGGTGACCGTACGTTCGGGAACGGACAGGTCGAGGTTGTCGAGGGCACGGACGGATTGCTTGCCGGAGCCGAAGGTCTTCCCCAGGCCGGCTACGTCGATAGCGGGCACGACAGACTCTCTACCACACCAGCCACCCACACGATCCGTCTCGGCCGGATGGCGGGAGGCGTCGGGTCTCAGCTGAGGGAGACGGGGTAGCCGACCTCGCGGAGCCGAGCGAGCACCTGCTCGCAGTGCCGCTGTCCCCGGGTCTCCACCTGGAGCGCGACGACGACCTCGTCGACATGGAGGTGCGCCGAGGTCCGCTCGTGGACGACGTCGAGCACGTTGACCTGCAGGTCGGCGAGCTGGCTCAGCATGCGCACGAGCTCACCCGGGTGATCGGGGATCCGGACCCGGAACGACAGGTAGCGACGAGCGGACGCCAGGCCGTGGCGGATGACCTGCATCAGCAGCAGCGGGTCGACGTTGCCGCCGGACAGGATCGCGACCACCGGGCCGGAGAACGCGCCCGGGTACTGCAGGAGCGCCGCCACCGCGGCGGCACCGGCCGGCTCGACGACCTGCTTGGCCCGCTCGGCGAGCATGAGCAGTGCCTGGCTCATCGACTCCTCGCTGACGGTCACGACTCGATCGACGTGCCGCTGGATGGCGGCGAACGGCACGTCGCCCGGCCGGCCGACCGCGATGCCGTCGGCCATCGTCGGAGCCAGCTTGACCGTCATCGGATGGCCGGCGGCGAGGCAGGCGGGATAGGTCGCGGCGTTCTCGGCCTGGACGCCGACGATGGAGACGTCGGGTCGGCGGCTGTGGATCGCGGTGGCGAGCCCGGCGGCGAGACCTCCGCCGCCGATCGACACGAGCACCGTCGCCGCCGTCGGCAGCTGCTCGAGGATCTCCAACCCGATCGTGCCCTGGCCGGCGATGATGTCCGGGTGGTCGAAGGGGTGGATGAACACCGCGTCGGTCTTGTCGGCGTACTCCCGAGCCGCCGCCAGCGCGTCGTCGACGGTCGACCCGGTGAACCGGACCTCGGCGCCGTACGACCGGGTCGCCTCCTCCTTCGGGATCGGCGCGCCCTCCGGCATGAACACCGTGCACTGGGCCTCGAGCAGCGACGCCGCGAGGGCGACCCCCTGCGCGTGGTTGCCGGCGCTGGCCGCCACGACGCCGCGGGCCCGGTCCTCGGGGCTGAGCCGGCTGATCCGGACGTAGGCCCCACGAATCTTGAACGACCCGGTGCGCTGCAGGTTTTCGCACTTGAGGTGGACCGGCGTCGTCGCGATCGCGGTCAGCGACCGGGACACCTCGAGCGGGGTCTGGATCGCGACGTCCTGCAGCAGCCGCCGGGCCGCCTCGATGTCGCCGATCGTGACCGTGGGGACGTCCGGGCCGAGACTCACACCACGAACACTAATGAGTCGTCAGCCGGATATGACGCTCCGGCGTGACATGGCGCTGACAACTCGGGGTTGCCGAGTCGTCGATCCGTGCTCGCCTCCCTGACACGTATCGGGTTTAGCGTCGCATGTCATGACCCGCCCCATGACTCGACGTACCTTCATCGTCCTCGGGGGATCCGCCGCGGCGACCGCCGCCACCCTCGGCACGCCGACCTGGGCGACCGCCGCTCCGACCGTCGCCCGCGCCCGCCTGTCCGCCGATCCGTTCACCCTCGGCGTGGCCAGCGGCGAGCCGATGCCGGACTCAGTCGTGCTCTGGACCCGACTGGCTCCGGACCCGCTCGACGGAGGGGGGATGCCCGACCGCCGGGTTCCGGTTCGGTGGCAGGTGGCAACCGACGACCGCTTCCGGCACGTGGTCCGGTCCGGCACGGCCTCGGCGGCCCCGGAGTGGGGGCACTCCGTGCACGTCGACGCGCGCGGGCTGCGGTCCGACCGGGAGTACTACTACCGCTTCCGCGCCGACGACTACCTGAGCCCGGTCGGTCGGACTCGGACCGCTCCGGAGGCCGGTCGGCGCCACTCCCACCTGCGCTGGGCGTTCGCGTCGTGCCAGAACTTCCAGGACGGGTTCTACACACCGCACGACCACCTGGCCGGCGAGGACCTGGCCTTCGTGGCGTTCCTCGGCGACTACATCTACGAAAGCCTCCCCAATCCGACCGCGGTGCGTACGCACGAAGGCACCGACGAGCCGTACTCGCTGCTGAACTACCGCAACCGGCACGCCCAGTACCGCACCGACCCGAGCCTGCAGGCCGCCCACGCGGCGCACCCGTGGGTCGTGACGTGGGACGACCACGAGGTGGACAACAACTGGGCCGACGACATCCCGCAGGACCCGGACCAGCAGACGCCGGAGGAGTTCCGGGCCCGTCGGATCGCGGCGTTCCAGGCGTACTGGGAGCACATGCCGCTGCGGCGGCGCAACCAGCCGGTCGGTCCGGACCTGCAGCTGTACCGGCGCCTGGAGTTCGGCGACCTGGTGAGCCTGAGCGTCCTCGACACCCGGCAGTACCGCTCGGACCAGGTCGAGACCGAGCAGGAGGCGTGGGACCCGTCCCGGTCGATGACCGGCGACGCGCAGGAGCGCTGGCTGATGGGTGGTCTCCGACGCTCCGACGCCCGGTGGAACGTGCTCGCCAACCAGGTGATGTGGGCGCAGAACGACCGGAAGGTCGGACCCGAGCGGGTCTTCGACTTCGACAACTGGGACGGCTACCGGGCCCAGCGCAAGCGGCTGCTGACCCGGTTCGCCGACGTGCGCAACCCGCTGATCATGACCGGCGACCGGCACGCCACCTGGGCCTGCGACCTCAAGCCGGACTTCGACGACGAGGCGAGCCCGGTCGTCGGCGCCGAGATCACCGGCTCGTCGATCTCGTCCGGCGGCAACCCGAACGTGGAGGCCTTCCACGAGACGTACGACCCGATCATGGCCGAGAGCCCGCACTGGAAGTTCATCGACAACCAGCGCGGGTACGTCGTGCTCGACGCCGACCGGGACCGGATCGAGGCGGAGCTGAAGGTCGTCGAGACCGTGATCGAGCCGACCTCGCCGATGAAGACGTACGCCCGGTTCGTCGTCGAGGACGGCGTGCCCGGCATCACGGTGGTCGACGAGGCGGCCCGGCCGGCCGCGCCGCTGTACGACGCCGACCGGCGGTTCATCCCCGGTCCGAACGGCCCGGTGCGGCTGGACCGCGGGCAGTCGTACCTGCGGGACTGAGCCGGAGAGTTGGCGCAAGATCGCACCAACTCTCCGTTCGGCCTGCGGTTTCACGCCAACTCTCGTCGGTCGCGCGTCAGGCGCCGGAGCAGCGCCGCGGCGGCCTCCGGGTGGTCGCCGCGGAGCAGCCCGGCCGCGACGAGGACGTACTCGCGGTCCACGACGATCCGTGGTGCTCGCGGCAGCAGCCAGCCGCCGCGGACGTCCTCGCCCGTCGCCCCGCGCAACACGGCGTCAGCCCGGTCGGTCGTCGCGTGGCGCAGCACGCCGCCGGAGCCGACGAGCAGCTCGACCTCGCGCAGGTCGACGCCCTCGCGCTCGACGAGCCGGCCGTCCGGACCGAACACCACCCGCTGCCGACCGGCGTGCCGCCGCAGCGCGAGGCCGACCGCCGCCCCCGCGAGGGTGTGCTCGGTCGCGACGTCGTCGGGCGTCGACGGGAGCCAGCCCGGGTCGCGGCCACGCCGATCCGCCCCGTCGGCGAGGCCGCCGGTGGTGTCGTCCACCAGCCCTGCCTCGACGGCCCGGGCCACGGTCGTCGGTGCGCTCCACCGCATGCCGAGGTCCCCCTCGACCGTACGGGTCACCGGCGCCGACGCCACCACCTCGCGGGCCAGTCCGACGTCCTCCGGATCGGGTGCGATCACCGAGTGGACGTCGGTCGTCGCCCCACCGACGTCGACGACCACGACGTCTCCCACGGTCTCCGCGAGCAGCTCGACCCCGGACAGGACGACGTCGGGAGTGGGCCCGCGCACCATGTCGAGGAACTCCCCCGACGCCGACAGCTGCTTGCCCCCGATGACGTGGCGCAGGAACGTCTCGCGGATCGCGACCCGAGCCGAGTCCGGACGGAGCACGCCGATCCGAGGTACGACGTTGTCCGCGACCGCCACGTCCACGCCCGCGGCGACCAACCGCTGGGCGGCCTCGCCGGCGACCTCGGCGTTGCCGGCGACGACGACCGGACCGGCCCAGGCGGCCGCGGCCAGTCGCTCGGCGGCACCGAGCAGCACCGCCGCGTTGCCGCCGTCGGTGCCGCCGACGAGCAGCACCACGTCGGGCCGGGCCGCCCGCAGCGCGTCGAGGTCACCCGACTCGGCGAGGCCGCCGACGCCGACGTGGACGACGGTGCCGCCGCTCGAGAGCGAAACCCGACGGCCGGCCTCGGCCGTGACGAGCTCCTCGTGGCCGACCACGGCGATCCGCAGGCCGCCGCCGGCCGACGAGCAGGCGACCACCGGTGCGGTCGCGGCGGCCCGATCGGACTCCACCAGCGCCGACCGGCACGCGGCCCAGCCGTCCATCACGTCGGTCTCGATCGTCGTCGGACGCTCGGCCCGCGCCACCAGGTCGCCGCCGTCGACGTCCACCAGCAACGCCTTGGTGTACGTCGAGCCGAAGTCGACGACGGCGACGAGCCCGCTCACGTGCCACTCACGTACCGCTCGGGGGACGCTCAGGCGTCGACGACGGCGTCGAGGGCCTGCCCCAGGTCGGCGATCAGGTCGTCGACCGTCTCGATGCCGACCGAGAGCCGGATCAGGTCGCCCGGCACCTCGAGCGACGACCCGGTCACCGAGGCATGCGTCATCCGGCCGGGGTGCTCGATCAGCGACTCGACGCCACCCAGCGACTCGGCGAGGGTGAACACCCGCGTGGCGGCGACCAGCGCCAGGGCGGCCGGCTCACCACCGCGTACCCGGAACGACACCATGCCGCCGAAGCGCCGCATCTGCTTCGCCGCGACGTCGTGACCGGCGTGCGTCAGCAGGCCCGGGTAGAACACCTCGGTGACCTCGGGCCGCTCGGTCAGGTACTCCGCGACCCGCTCGGCGTTGTCGCTGTGCCGCTCCATCCGGATCCCGAGCGTCTTGAGCCCGCGCAGCACCAGCCACGAGTCGAACGGACCGGCGATCGCGCCCATCGCGTTCTGGTGGAACGCCAACGGCTCGGCGAGCTCGGGCGTCCTAGTCACCAGGGCGCCGCCGATGACGTCGGAGTGCCCGCCGCAGTACTTCGTCGTCGAGTGCACGATGAGGTCGGCGCCGAGCTGGATCGGCTGCTGCAGGTACGGCGAGGCGAAGGTGTTGTCGACGACGAACAGCGCACCCGCGTCGTGCGCCACGGCGGCGAGCGTCTCGAGGTCGGCGATGCCGAGCAGCGGGTTGGTCGGCGTCTCGACCCACACGATCTTCGTCGCGCCCGGCCGGATCGCCGCCCGTACGGCGTCGACGTCGGACACCGAGGCGGTGCCGTAGTCGAGGCCCCAGCGGGCGCAGATCTTGTCGAGCAACCGGTAGGTCCCGCCATACGCGTCGTCCGGGATCACGACGTGGTCGCCGGGACTCGTCAGCGCCCGCAGCAGGGTGTCCTCGGCCGCCATTCCGCTGGCGAAGACCAGGCCGTTCGTCCCGCCCTCGAGCGCCGCGAGACACTCCTCCAGCGCGGTCCGGGTCGGGTTGGCGGTGCGGGAGTACTCGTACCCCTCACGCAGCCCGCCGACGCCGTCCTGGCGGTACGTGCTGGTCGCATAGATCGGTGGCGCCACCGAGCCGGTACGCGAATCGGCCGCCTGACCGGCGTGGATGGCCAACGTGTCGAAGCCGTAGGGCCGCGTCTTCTCGCTCACCCAGGCGAGACTAGCCTCGCGTGATCGTCAGTACGGCGCCGGCCGGACTTCTAGCGACATGCCCGGGCTGAACGGGATCTGCTCGGCGAGGGCCAGCGCCTCGTCGCGGTCGTCGCATTCGAGGATGTAGAGCCCGCCGATCTGCTCGCTGGTCTCGGCGAACGGGCCTTCGGTCACGAGGAACCCGCCGTCGTCCCGATGCCGCACGACGGCCGACTTTGCACTCCAGTCGAGCCCCACGCCGGCGACGAACTTGCCCGCCGCCCGCATGCGAGCGCCGAACTCGGCATGCCGCTCGATGACCGCGTTCGACTCGGCCGGCGTCCACGCCCGCTGGACGTCCTCGTCGGCGTATCCCAGGAACAGGTAACGCATCACGTCTCCTCTCCGTCACTACCGTGACGAACGCGGTCGCGACGAATCGACAAGGTCGTGCAACCGATGCGGATCGGCCTACGTTCTCAGATGCGACCCGAAGGAGGCCCGCGTGAGTCGTACGCCGACCGGCCGGCGGTCTCGCCGCCGTGACGACGAGCAGTACGTCGACTTCGTCAACGCGTCGCAACATCGGCTGCGCCGCACGGCGTACCTGCTGACCGGCGACTGGCAGTTGGCCGCCGACGTGACCCAGGAGGCGTTGCTGCGCGTGTACGTCGCGTGGCCGCGGATCGAGCGGGCCGGTGGGTTGCCGACGTACGCCCGACGTGCGCTGGTCTCGGCGACGATCGACCAACGCCGACGGCCGTGGCGTCGGGAGGAGCCGACCGCGATCGACGTCGACCGCACCGACGACAGTCGGATCGACGAGGCGGTCAGCGACCGGGAGATGCTGCTCGCGGCCCTGCGGCGACTGCCGGCGCGGCAGCGAGCCTGCGTCGTCCTGCGGTACTTCGACCAGCTGTCGGTCGAGGAGACCGCGCAGGCGATGCGGTGCTCGCCCGGCACGGTCAAGAGCCAGACCTCGCGCGGGCTCGACGCGCTGCGCGACATCTTCGAGGAGCACGGGCGCATCGACGCGGCCGCGTTGATGGGGAAGGGGAACGACCGATGAACGACCTGCACGACCTGATGTATCGGGCCAGTGACGGCGACCCGAACCGACCGGCCGACCCGATGGGAATCCTGCGGCAGGGCCGGCGCCGAGTCCACCGCCGGCGGGGCGCCACCGCGGTCACCGGTGTCGCCGTCGCCGCGCTGGCGATCTTCGGCGGGGTCTCGTGGCTGCCGAGCGCGACGCCGAACGACTCGAACCCGAGCCAGCCACCAACCGCCGCGGGCTCCAGCGACGGCGCCTACGAACCCGTCGAGGTGTCGCGCGAGGAGGTCGGTCGGCGCTGCACGATCCTCTTCCACAACGCGTACGGCCTCGACGGCACCTATGTGGAGGCGTCGTTCGACGATGACGACGGTCCATGGTTCGAGGGCCAGACCGTGGGGGTCACCGAAGCCGGAGGCGGGTCGGACGACGTCACCGAAACCGGAGGCGGGTCCGACGGCGAGAACTGGCGGTGGACCATGAGCTGCGAGATCCCGCAGGCCGCGTTCGTCGACCAGGCCGGCACGGTGTCGACTCCGCTGCCGGACGCCACCGACCACGCTGGCATCCGGGCTGGCTGCGGCCAGTACCTGGGATGGGACTTCACCGGGTGGGACGTCGTGACGTCCGCGAGCTCCGACATCGCGACCACAGCCGTCCTGCGCTCGTCCAACGGCTATGTGGCGACCTGCGGCCTCAACGCGGTGCCTGGACACCAGGGCGACGGCTCGTACGTGGCGATCTCGCGCGAGCAGCCGCCGAGCACCGAGGGCCTGGACAACGACTACGCGGTGTGGTTCAGCACGGATCAGTACGCGGGCGACAAACAGGAAGGCGACTACAACGTCTTCGGCGTCGACCAGGTGTCCGGACCCGAGGAGGCGGCACAGATCGTCCTCGTCGAGCCGGACGGCACCGAGCACGTCACCGACGTTGCCGACAACGGCTGGTTCGCGATGGCCGAGGATCTCCACCTGGCGATGAACCCGCACAGCGTCTCGCCGCTGCGGATCCAGGTCCTCGACGCCGACGGCGACGTCCTGGCCGACTATCCCGACGGCGATCAGTCACGGGAGTGCGAGGTGTATCCCGAGGACTGCCAGGGGCCGACGGGCTGAGTCCGCACCCGGGAACGAATCGGCCTCCTCGTAGGTTGTGTCAGGTACGCAACCTACGAGGAGGCTCTCGTGCTGTTCGGCCGCGCCAAGACCAAGCTGCCCAGCCGTGAGGACGCGCTGCCCGGCCGCGACACCCGGCCGTTCGCCGTCGGCGACAGGCACGCCGTGCTCGGCACCCCGATCGAGGCCGAGGTGCCGGAGGGATTCGAGGAGATCGTGGTCGGCCTCGGCTGCTTCTGGGGCGAGGAGAAGACGTTCTGGGAGGTCCCGGGCGTCTGGTCGACGTCGGTCGGCTACGCCGGCGGCTACACCCCGAACCCGACGTACGAAGAGGTCTGCACCGGCCGCACCGGCCACGCCGAGGTCGTCCGCGTCGTCTACGACCCGTCGAAGGTGTCGTTCGAGGACCTGTTGAAGGTGTTCTGGGAGAACCACGACCCAACTCAGGGCATGCGGCAGGGTAACGACGTCGGCTCGCAGTACCGCTCGGTCATCTTCACGACCACCCCCGAGCAGCAGGCGGCCGCCGAGGCGTCCAGGGACATCTACCAGAAGGCGATGACCGCGCAGGGGTACGGCGAGATCACCACCGCGATCGTCCCGCTCGGCGACTACTGGTACGCCGAGGACTACCACCAGCAGTACCTGGTCAAGAACCCCAACGGTTACTGCCCGCTGCACGCCACCGGCGTCAAGTACGAGGCGTAGCGCTCGGCGACGTCATGGTCAGGGGCTAGCGCGCGTGCTTCCGGGCGACCTGCGCAACTGATCAGGTGCGCGCGCAACTCACACGTTGCGGAGCTCTTCGAGCACGTCACTGTCGTCGGCTGTACTACCGAGTGGGCGTCACCGCACAGCCCAAGGCCGACGGCCTCAGCGTCGGGCCGTCGACCAGCCGACGGCGTACCGGTGGCTCGGTCGGACCGCCGCGACGAGGGCTGCCCAACCCACGCAGACGAGCAGCGCGGCGATGGCGTCGCTCGGCCGATGCCAACCGCTGACGACGGTCGACACCGCCACGAGGGCGACCCAGCCACCGCCGACCAGCACGACGAGCGGCCGGACGGCGAGCGGCAGCACCACCAGCGCCGCGAGGACCACCGAGGCCACCAGTGTCACGTGTCCGCTCGGCAGCGAGTTGGAGCCGTAGGTCACGTAGTCGGGACGCTCGATCACGACCCGCTTGAGCAGCTGGGTCGTCGCGTTGGCACCGGCCACCAGCACCGCACCGCGGACGAAGAGGTCGACCCGGCGCCGGGCCAACGCCACCAGGGCGAGGACGGCACACAGGAGCAGGCCGATCTGGAGCGACGCGACGCCGAGGTCGTGTGCTCGGGCGTCCCAGACCCGCCCGGCCGCGGACTGGATGTCGATCCGCCACTGCTCGTCGCGCCAGAACCCCTCGCCCCATTGCACGAAGATCCGCTGGGTCAGCCACACCCCGACGAAACACGCGGCGGCGAGCACGATCGGGCCAGGCCGAAGGCTCCAGGAGCGCCGCTGAGTCGGCGGCGGAGCCTGCGGCCGCAGCGTCGAAGGCGGCGGCGTTGTCACTCGAGGATTCTCCTCGGACGGGCTGACGAGTCCTTCGAGCATGCCTGACAGGTCCGGTCAGGTCCAAGCGGTACGGGCTCCATGCCGGCGCTTCGGGGCGAATCTCACAGGAGAAGTTCAGGTTCGACCGGGCGATCGGCGCGCCGGTGGACGGAACCGGATCCGAGCGGGCAGGGTCGTACCGGTATGCGATCGACGACCCTGGTGATCTGCGCCGCGTTCCTCGCCGCGACGGCCTGTGGGACCGAGACGAGTGAGAGCAGCGACCAGCCGCAGCCCGAGCCTCCCGCCGGCGGGCCCAGCGACAGCGATACCAGTGACAGCGGCCCCAGCGACAATGCCCCCGGCGACAACCTGGTCGGCGAGCCCGTCGACGCCGAGCTCATCCTCCTCGCGGACAGCGTCGACGCCACCGTCGCCCCGCCCACGATGCTGGCCGATCCCACCGCCGTCCAGGCGTACCCGGGCTGGTACTCCGCCGAGCCCGACCTCTACGCCGAGGTGCGCGACGCCCTCGCTGGGCAGTCCGACTACCCCACCCCCGGCCAGCCGCTCCTGGCCTTCACCAACGGCCCGAACTGCGCCTCCGTCGACGACGCCGCGCTGCTGGCCGACGGCGACCAGGTCTACGCCGAGTTCCAGGGACAGGACCACGACGAGTGCCTCGCCCCGCACACCCAGGTCGCCATCTTCGCCGTCGACCGACCCGAGCTCCCGAAGTCCTTCGACCTGGTCGGCACGGACAGCTCCGGCCCCGCCGCCGAGGTAGGACCGGGTGAGCTGGTCGCCTTCCAGGAGCTGACCGCCACCGCCGGATACTCCCCTCCACCGGCCCGAGAGATCAGCGACCAGAAGTCCCTGCAGGACTTCGTGGCCGCACTGCCCTCGCACCAGGACGAGATCCGACGTGCCGCCGACGACTTCGCGTCCTCCCGACGGACCTTCGGCTTCGTCCTCACCGGCTGTGCGGCCACCACGGCCGAGCTCGTGGTCACCCCGTCGCAGGTCACCGCCGCCACCGTGGGCGGCGAGACGGTCCGCTGCATCCGGCCGATCTTCTACGCGGCCGTCTTCACGGTCGACGCCGACACGCTGCCGGACGACGTCACGGTCACCGGTCGTCCGTACTGAGGTCTCACGGCTCGTCTCCTATCGGGTTCACAGGCTCCGCTACGGATTCGTGGGACCTGACCGGGTGTGCTGAGTGCGATCAGCCGCCCGGACACGAGGGAGATGACCATGAAGCGAAGCCTCGCGATCGCGGCCGCCACCGCCGTCTGCGGCGGCACCGTCGCGATCGCCACGACCGCGTACGCCAGCAGCGGCGACTCGGCCGGCACGAAGGCGCGAAGTACGTCGACCGGCTGGATCGCTCCGCTCGTCGAGTCGGACTCCGGCGGGTCGGGCCAGGACTGCGAGCTGCGGCACCTCGGTCCTCGCGGGCTGCCGGACTTCGGCGATCTCCCCGAGCCACCGGAGCTGCTCTACAGCGAGCAGGCGATGGAGGACCCCGAGACCGGCGAGGTCGTGCACCAGGCCAGTCAGACCGGTGAGGTCCAGGACGTCTCGGACGAGACCATGACGGTCGAGAGCTCCGACGGCACCAGCTGGGAGTGGCGGCTGACCGACGACACGGCAGTCCACCAGCGCCTCGGCGCGGACGGGTCGCTGTCCGACGTCGAGGAGGGCGACCGCGTCCTCGTCCACGGGACCGTCGACGGCGACACCCGGCAGGCCGAGCACATCGCCGACCCACCGCCCGATTTCTCCGACCTCGGCGCGCGACTCGAGGAGCGGCTCGGCGACCGGCTCGGCGACCGGCTCGAGGACCGGCTCGGCGACCGGCTCGAGGACCTGCCCGATGTGCCTGACCTGCCTGGGTTGCGGCAGTGTGTCGACGAGCGTGGCCACGAGGAGGGCACCGACGCGGCCACCTGAGCTACCGTCGCGGTATGGAGCTACCTGGTCCGTTCGTCGAGCCGACACCACGACGGATCCGGGTCCGTCTCGCCCACCAGGTCATCGCGGACAGCGACCGGGCCCAGCTGCTGGTGCAGTACGGGCCCGGCGGCCTGCCGACCTACTACCTGCCCCGCGAGGACGTCGCGGCCGACGTACTCGTCGACCCGACCGTCGACGATCGGGGCCGGCAGCGGTGGACGGTGCAGGTCGGCCGGTCCCGCGCCCCGGGTGCCGCCTGGACGCACGAGGATCCCACCGGGCCGATGGCGGCGCTCGCCGACCACGTGACGTTCTCGTGGCGGCAGCTGGAGTGGTACGAGGAGGACGAGCGGGTCGTGATGCACGCCCGCGACCCGTACAAGCGGGTGGACACCCTGCAGAGCTCCCGGCACGTCCAGGTGTACGTCGAGGGCGAGCTGCTGGCCGACAGCGTGCGGCCGCTGCTGCTCTTCGAGACCTCGCTTCCCACGCGCTACTACCTGCCGTACGAGGACGTCCGGACCGAGCTCCTCGAGGCCAGCGACGTCGTCTCGATCTGCCCGTACAAGGGGCAGGCCCGGTACTGGTCGGTCCGGGCCGGTGATTCGCTCGTGCCCGACCTGGTGTGGAGCTATCCGAGCCCGATCCCGGAGAACCCCAAGATCAAGGATCTGATGTCGTTCTACAACGAGCGGGTCGACCTGGTCATCGACGGCAAGCGGCAGGATCGCCCGGTCACGCCCTGGTCCGACGAGGGTCCGAAGGTCGACGAGGAGGCCCAGCTGACCTGATCACCGCTCGAGTTCCGAGTTGTGGCGGGTCTGAACGACAAGACACCGACCACAAGTCGGAACTCGAGGCTCAGCTGGGGGTGAGGCTGCCGAGCAGGTCCTGCCGGGTGACGACGCCGACCGGCTTGCCGTCCTCCTGCACGAGCAGCGCGTCGGCCGTCTCGAGCGCGGCGACCGCGGCCGACACGGGCTCGCCGGAGCCGATGGTCGGCAGCGCCGGTGACATGTGCTGCTCCACCCGGTCGGCGAGCCGAGCCTTGCCGGAGAACAACGCCTCCAGCAGGTGGCGCTCGCCGACGGCGCCCGCGACCTCGGCGGCCATCACCGGCGGCTCGGCGCGGACCACCGGCATCTGTGAGACGCCGTACTCCCGCAGGATCGCCACCGCGTCGGCGATCGTCTCGTTGGGGTGGGTGTGGACCAGCGCCGGCAGCTCGCCGCTCTTGCCGCGCAGCACCTCTCCGATCGTGCCCTCGGACGTCGCCGGGAGGAAGCCGAACCGGGCCAGCCAGTCGTCGTTGAAGACCTTCGTCAGATAGCCGCGACCGCCGTCGGGCAGGAGGACGACCACCACCGCGTTCGGATCGTCGACCTCGGCGGCCAGCCGGACCGCGGCGGCCGCCGCCATGCCGCCCGAGCCGCCGACCAGCATCGCCTCCTCCCGCGCCAGCCGCCGGGTCATGTCGAACGAGTCCTTGTCGGACACCGCGATGATCCGGTCGGCGATGCCGCGGTCGTACGTCTCGGGCCAGAAGTCCTCGCCGACGCCCTCGACGAGGTACGGCCGGCCGGTCCCGCCGGAGTAGACCGAGCCCTCCGGATCGGCGCCGACGATCTCGACCCGGCCGTCGCTGACCTCCTTGAGGTAGCGGCCGACGCCGGAGATCGTGCCGCCGGTGCCGACGCCGGCGACGAAGTGGGTGACGCGGCCGTCGGTCTGCTGCCAGATCTCCGGTCCGGTCGTCTCGTAGTGTGAGCGCGGGTTCGCCGGGTTGGAGTACTGGTCCGGCTTCCAGGCGCCCTCGGTCTCGCGAACGAGCCGGTCGGACACGCTGTAGTAGGAGTCCGGGTGCTCCGGCGGGACCGCGGTCGGGCAGACGACCACCTCGGCGCCGTACGCCTGGAGTACGTTGCGCTTGTCCTCGCTCACCTTGTCCGGGCAGACGAACACGCAGCGATAGCCCTTGGCCTGCGCCACGATCGCCAGCCCGACGCCGGTGTTGCCGCTGGTCGGCTCGATGATCGTGCCGCCCGGGCGCAGCGAACCGTCGCTCTCGGCCGCCTCGATCATCCGGACCGCGATCCGGTCCTTCACGCTGCCGCCCGGGTTGAAGTACTCCACCTTGGCGAGCACCAGGCCCGGAGCGTCGTCGACGACGCTGCCCAGGCGTACCAGCGGGGTGTTGCCGAACAGGTCGACCAGCGAGTTCGCGTACTCCACGGGGCACAGCCTAGGCGGGCGGGCCCGTCGCCGGGCGACACGGTACGTCCGATTCGACGGGCGCCGGCGCGGACCGTTCACCGGGCGGACGCACATCGCTCGACCGAAGTCAACCCCTTGCTTGACCGCACCGGATCAGGCACCCTCGACCTACGAGCTCGTCGGGAGGCAACGATGGCCCTACACCACTCCGAAGAAACCCATCAGCTTCTGGTCGCCCGAGTTCCTCAGGCGACCGGCAAGGAACTTCCGGAGTGGTTCCGCGATCTCGAGGCCGGACCGGCCTTCGGGCGGTTCGAGGACCGGGTCAACTGGCTGCGCGACGAGTACGGCATCGCGCACGGCCACGCCACCGCCATCGTGCACGAGCACGCGCTGGTGCGCTCTCGCCGCTCCTTCGCGTAGCGGGCGCTCGGTCCCGTCGACAAGACAACCATCCGCCACTCAGGGCTGCCCTGGTGGCGGATGGTCGCTGTCTCAGTGACGGATCGTCGCTGTCTGAGTGACGGATCGCGGTGGGTTACTCGCTCTGCAGGATGGCGAGGATCCGCAGCAGGTTGGTGTAGATCCAGATCAGCGAGACCGACAGCGCGAAGGCCGCGCGCCACGACTCGCGCTCCGGCGCGCGAGCCTCGACGGCCCGCTCGACGAAGTCGAAGTCGAGGATCAGCATCAGCACACCGAGGATCAGGCCGGCGATCGACATCAGCAGGCCGAGCGTGCCGAAGCCGTTGAAGCCGATCTCGAGGTCGAAGAAGTACAGCAGCGAGTCGAGCAGCATCACGGCGATGAACCCGAACATCACGGCGATGACGCCCCGGCGGAACTTGTCGCCGACCTTGATGTTGAGCACCTTGTAGGCCGCGAGCGTGCCGGCGAACGCGGCGAGCGTCCCGAGGATGGCGCCGGAGACGACGCCGTCGTAGAAGCTCTCGAACACCTTCGAGATGCCACCGAGCGCCACGCCTTCGACCGCGGCGAACGCCAGGACCAGGGCGGGACTGATGACCCGCTTGAACGAGTTGACCATGGACAGCGCGAACGCGATGAGCGAGGCCACGCCCGCCAGCGCGAGGAGCTGTCCGAGGTTGTCCTCGGAGTTCAGGTCGCCGGTGCCGATCCAGGTCAGCACGGCGCCCAGCACGATCACCCCGAGGGTGATGCCGGTCTTCTGGACGACACTGTCGATGGTGATCGGACGCTCGACGGCGGTCGGCGGTGCGCCGGTCCCGGCGGAGCCGGCACCGGTGGACCAGGTCGAGGGGTCGGTATAGCCCGTGGGGCTGGCATAGGTGGAGCGACCGTTGAACGCGTCGCTGTTCCTGAACACAGGGTTGTTGCTCTGCATCGTTCCTCCGTGCCCGCATGCGACGGGCTGGTCGTAGTGGTTCCAGCGTACCGGGACGGTGGTCGTCGCGGCAGGGACTCGCGCCGGCGCCTCCCGCGTCCGGGAGGTCGACGTCGGGAGCGACCGAAGGCGGTCACCGGCCCTAGGCGAGCTGGGCGGCGTAGAGCGGGAGCGCGATGTTGCGGCCGGACACGATCGCGACGGCGACACCCTCCGGCCGGGCCTTGCCGGCGAGCACGGCCGCGACCCCGGCCGCACCGGCGCCTTCGGCGACGACGCCGCGCCGGGTGGCGAGCCAGCGCAGTGCCGCCCGGATCTCGTCGTCGCTCACCGTCACCAGCTCGTCGATGTGGCGGGCGACCATCTCGATCGTCACCGTGTCGCGCTCGATGCCGCCGCTGAGACCGTCCGCGATGGTCTCGCCGACCTCGACCTCGACCCATTCGCCGGCGCGGACGCTGGCCGACACCGCGGTCGACACGTCCGACTCCACCCCGATCACACGGACGTCGGGCCGCGTCGACGCCCACAGTCCGATGCCCGAGGCGAGCCCACCGCCGCCGATCGGGCAGTACACCGTCATCGGCCCGTCGACCTGCTCGTCGAGCTCGGCGCCGATCGTGCCCTGGCCCGCGATCACCTCGGGGTCGTTGTAGGGCGAGACGTACAGCGCGCCCCGGCTCGCCAGCTCCAGCGCGTGCGCCTCGGCGTCGTCGTACGTCCGGCCGACCCGGACCGGTTCGGTGCCGAGCCGTCGCATCGCGTCGACCTTGGCCGGCGACGCCTCGGCCGACACGACCACGGTTGCCTTGCGACCCAGCCGGCGGGCGGCGTAGGCGACGCCGAGGCCGTGGTTGCCGGCCGACGCGACCACGACCGGAGTGTCGGCGTCGACCTCGGACATCGCGTTGAGTGCGCCGCGGACCTTGAACGCGCCGGTCGGCTGCAGCGACTCGAGCTTCAGCAGCGGCTCGTCCGGGTCGGCGAGACCGCGATCGAGCGGCGTCGGCGGGAGGTAGCCGCGTACGACGGTCACCGCCCGCTCGAGATCGGCGGTCGTCGGCAGGCGGACCGGGCGTGGAGATGCGGTGGTCACGTACCCCCGGTGGGACTCGAACCCACACTGGAACGGGTTTAAGCCGTCTGCCTCTGCCGGTTGGGCTACGGGGGCCGGCGTCGGCACGACCCTAGCCCGAAAGTTGCCAGCACCTATTCGGGCTAGGGGCCGAGTATGTGCTGACAACTTCTCAGAGGCCGGCGAGTGAGCGGGCCCGAGTGAGGACCGCGTCGAGCATGTCCTCGGTGAGCCGGCCGGTGAAGGTGTTCTGCTGGCTCGGGTGGAAGCTGGCCAGCAGGGTGACGGTCCGACCGTCGGCGGTCTCGATCGTGGCCTCCGCGCCGTGGGTGAAGCGCGGTCGCGGCGACGGCACCCGCCCGCCGAGCCGACGCATCCCGCGCAGCGCGGCGTCGAAGCCGTACGACCCGAGCGCGACGAGGCACCGCGCCGACGGCAGCAGCATCGCGAGCTCGGCCCGCAGCCACGGCTCGCAAGTGTCCCGCTCCACCGTCGTCGGTCGGTTGTCCGGCGGCGCGCAGCGCACCGCGGCGACGATCCGGGTCGCGACCAGCCGCTGCCCGTCGCCGGCGTGCTCGCTGCCGTCGGTGGCCGCCAGCCCGACCCGATGCAGGGCGCCGTAGAGCCAGAGCCCGGACCGGTCGCCGGTGAACATCCGGCCGGTGCGGTTGCCCCCGTGTGCGGCCGGCGCCAGGCCCACGATCACGATGCGGGGCTCGTCCGACCCCCAGCCGGGCACCGGGCGACCCCAGTACGGCTCCCCCTCGTACGCCCGGCGCTTGTCCCCGGCGACCGACTCGCGCCAGTCGACCAACCGTGGACAGGCCCGGCAGACCGAGGTACGCGCGGTGAGCTCCGGCAGCGAGTCGGCTCCGGCCGCCAGCCGTACGACGTCGTCGGCGTCGTGCGCGATCGGAGTCGCCGGCGTCGCCGTGTCGTCGGGCCAGCCGGTGCCGGGCTCGACCGGGCTGGTGAAGCGACCGCCGACAGTCGGATGCGGCAGCCGCCCAGGGTCGTCGCTCACTCGGCCTCGGCCCACGCCAGCCCGTCGAGGATGTCGTGCTCGCTCACCACGAGCCGGTCCAGCTCCAGGGTCGGTGCGAGGCGACGGAGCAGCCGGTCGAGGACCACCGCGCCGCCGCCGATCACGTCCGCGCGGGCGGCCGGCATCGCGGGCATCGCCTTCCGCTCCTCGACCGAGGCCTCGACGAGCGCCGTGCAGGTGTCGAGCACCGACCCGACGGGCAGCCGGGCCTGGTGGATCCGATCCGGGTCGTCGCCGGCCCGCCGCCGCACCTGGGCCGCGATCGTGGTGATCGAGCCGCCCACCCCCACCACGGTCCCGACCTTCGCGAGGTCCACGGCCGAGTCGTCGAAGGCCGCCCCGGCGTCGGCCCCGGCGGCCGCCACCTGCTCCGACGTCGGGGGATCGGCGGTCAGGTGGCGCTCGGTGAGCCGCACCGAACCGACGTCGAGTGACACGGCGGTCCGCATGCCGAATGCCTCGTCACTGTCCGACGACACCCCGGCCCGCCCCACGATCAGCTCGGTCGAGCCGCCGCCGATGTCGACGACCAGCTGGTCCGGTGGCAGCTCGGCGGCGGTGAGTCCGCGCATCGCGCCGAGCCAGGACAGCCGGGCCTCCTCAGACCCCTCCAACACCTGCGGCCGGCTTCCGAGTCGGTCGGTCATCGCGTCGAGGAAGGACTCCGCGTTGGACGCGTCGCGGACCGCCGACGTCGCGCCGCAACGTACCCGCCGGGCGTCGTGCGACCGACACAGTGCGGCGAACTCCGCGGCGGCCGCGAGGGTACGCTCGACCGCCTCCGGCGCCAGCTCTCGGGCGCGGTCGACGCCCTGACCGAGCCGGACGTACCGGCGCTCCCGCACCACGTCGACCTGGCGCCCGGCGTCCGAGTCGATGTCGGCGATCAGGAGCCGGATGGTGTTGGTGCCGCAGTCGACCGCCGCTACACGCACGGTCCTTCCTTCCACCACGGGTCGAGCCGATCCAGCGCCTCGTCGCCGAGCCGGTTCGCGTCGCGGCCCTCGGCCAGCGCCTGACCGACCAGGGCGTGCAGGCACTTGACGCGGGTCGGCATGCCGCCGGCCGACGTCCCGGCGATCTCGGGCACCTCGCCGAGCTCGGCCCGCCGCCGCAGGTACGTCTCGTGCGAGCGCCGGTACGACGCGGCGAGCTCCACGTCGACCGCGAGCCGGTCGGTCATCTCGGCCATCAGCCCGGACGCTTCGAGAGTGCCGATGGCGCTGTTGAGGCGGGGGCACGTGACGTAGTACATCGTGGGAAACGGCGTCCCGTCGGGCAGTCGGGGCCGGGTGCGTACGACATCGGGACGACCGCATCGACAGCGGTGCGCCACCGAGTGCACGCCGCGCGGCGGCCGGTCGAGCTGGGCCTCGACCGCCTCCAGGTCGTCGCTCGTCGGCGGAGCGTCCACGGGTCCCACGTTCATCGACGCCGGTGCTTGTCCGAGCCCGGGGTCCGTTGCTTGATGACAGTGTCGCTCGGCCGGGTCGGCTCGGGCTCGGCCTCCGGGTCGGGGCCCTGCCCGGCCCACAGCACGCTGCCCCAGACCCGGTCGTACCAGTCCGGCTCGTCGGGCGGGCCCGACCCGTCCGGCGGCGCGTCGAGTCGTGGCGTGGCACCGACGGTGTCGCCGTCCTCGTCGATGACGCGGTAGCCGATCTCGCCGGGCAGCACCCAGCCGAACCGCTCGCGGGCCATCTTGCGCAGGTACGCGTCGTCGTGCCAGCGCTGCTTGGTCTGCTCCAGCTCGTCGACCCGCTGCTCGGCGGCGGCGATCTCGGCTTCGACGGTGGCGATCTCGTGTCGCTGGTCGATCCAGGCCCGCAGGCTGGAGGCGTACGAGATCACGAGCGCGAGCAGGACGAGCGCGAGGACGGCGACCCGACCGGTGGCGCGGGTCCGACCGGACTCGTCCCGCGTCGGCGGTGGGGCCGCGTCGCGGGGCCGCGGGCGGCGGCCGCCGGGCCTTCGGTTGGAGGTGCGCGAGGACGACGCCATCGCCGAGCCCTAGGTCCGGGCGGCCCAGCGCGGGAAGGCGCCGCGACCGGCGTAGCGGGCGGCGTCGTCGAGCAGCTCCTCGATGCGCAGCAGCTGGTTGTACTTCGCGAGCCGCTCCGAGCGCGCCGTGGCACCGGCCTTGATCTGACCGCAGTTGGTGGCGACCGCGAGGTCGGCGATCGTCGTGTCCTCGGTGTCGCCGGAGCGATGGCTCATCACGCAGCTCATCCGGCTGCGGTGCGCCAGGTCGACCGCGTCGAGAGTCTCGGACAGGGTGCCGATCTGGTTGACCTTGACCAGCAGGGCGTTGGCCGACGACTCGGCGATGCCGCGCTCCAGCCGCTCGACGTTGGTCACGAAGAGGTCGTCGCCGACGATCTGGACCCGGTCGCCGAGCTTGGCGGTGACGGATTGCCAGCCGGTCCAGTCCTCCTCGCCGAGCGGGTCCTCGATCGACAGGATCGGGTAGGCGTCGACGAGCTCGGTGTAGTACGCGAGCATCTCGTCGGCGGACTTGGTGCCGCCCTCGAAGGCGTACGTGCCGGCGTCCGCGTCGTGGAACTCGGTGGCCGCGACGTCGAGGGCGAGCCCGATGTCGTCGCCGAGGGCCAGCCCGGCCCGCTCGATCGCCGCCACGATCAGGTCGAGCGCCTCCCGGTTGGAGCCCAGGTTGGGGGCGAAGCCGCCCTCGTCGCCGAGCCCCGTGGACAGGCCACGGTCCTGGAGAACCGACTTCAGCGCCTGGTAGACCTCCGACCCGCGCTGGACCGCCTCCCGGAACGTCGCGGCGCCGATCGGCGCGATCATGAACTCCTGGATGTCGACGTCGGTGTCGGCGTGGGCGCCGCCGTTCAGGATGTTCAGCAGCGGCACCGGGAGCGAGTGCGCGTTGGACCCGCCGACGTAGCGGTAGAGCGGCAGCTTCGCCGAGTCGGCGGCCGCCTTGGCGACCGCGAGCGAGACGCCGAGGATCGCGTTGGCGCCGAACCGACCCTTGTTCGGGGTGCCGTCGAGGTCGCAGAGCACCTGGTCGACGAGGCGCTGCTCGTCGGCGTCGTAGCCGACCAGCTCGGGCCCGATGTCGTCCATCACGGCGCGGACGGCCCGCTCGACGCCTTTGCCGCCGTAGCGGTCGTCGCCGTCGCGCAGCTCGACCGCCTCGAACTGCCCGGTGGACTTCCCGGACGGCACGGCGGCCCGGCCGATGGTGCCGTCGTCGAGGGCGATCTCGACCTCGACGGTCGGAAAGCCGCGCGAGTCGAGGATCTCGCGGGCCCCTACGGCGTCGATGCTCGCCACGGTGCTCCCTTCGGTCCGCCAGCGGTCCCGTGCTGTTCCCGGGGATGGCCCCAGCCTATGTGCGCGAGGACTCGGCCGCCCGCACCGCCTCGCCGTACCGCGCCAGTGTGACCCGCAACGCCTGCTCGGGGTCGATCCCGGCCGCCCGGGCGGCGCGCACCGTGTCGAGCAGCGCCGCCCCGATCCGGTCGGTCGGGGTGTCGCCGTCCGGAGCCGGCACCCCGTCGAGACCGGCCTGGCCGAGCCGGGCGAGCAGCTTGTCCGCGTACGCCAGCGCCGGCAGCGCCGACGGGATGCCGTCGAGGGCCGACGTGCGCCGCTTCTCGGCCGACTTGATCGCCTCCCAGTTGGCGTGCACCTCGTCGGCGTCGGCCACCTCGACGTCGCCGAACACGTGCGGGTGTCGACGCACCAGCTTGTCGACGATCCCGCCCGCGACGTCGTCGATGTCCCACGGGTCGTCGGCGTCCTCGGCCGCGACGCGGGCGTGGAAGACCACCTGCAGCAGCAGGTCGCCGAGCTCCTCCCGCAGATGCTCGCGGTCGTCGGCGTCGATGGCCTCGAGCGTCTCGTACGCCTCTTCCAGCAGGTAGCGGGCCAGGCTCTCGTGGGTCTGCTCCCGATCCCACGGGCAGGACTGCCGCAACCGGTCCATCACCTCGACCAGGTCGAGCAGCCGGGCGCCGGGGAGGTCGTACGACCCGGGGACGACCTCGACGTCCAGGTCGCGGTCGCTCGCCACCAGGTCGGCCGCCAGGCTGCGGGCCCATCTCGTCTCGCCGTGCGGCGCCAGCCAGACCAGGTCGTCGTCGGCATCGCCGTCGGACGGCGTCGCCAGCTCGACGACGTCGACGCCGGCCCGCCGGACCGCGGCCACGACCGGATCGGCGAGATCGGGCCCGCCGACCCGAGCCGGCCCGGTCAGGAGCGCCCAGGCCTCCGCGCTGAGCAGTCCGGCCGTGACCCGCGGACTCGTGACGATGACGTGGACCTGCCGCACGCAGCGAGCCTACGACCCGTCACTGCGGTGGGTCGGCCGGAGTGTCCGAACGCCATGCGGCGCGCCACTCCGGGGCGTCCCAGCCCGCCATGACGTAGATCCGCTCGCGTACGACCTTGTCGCCGCGGAACTCGAGGAGCTGGACACCGTACTGCGGTTGGCCTCCGTCGTAGGTGACCGTCACCTCGACGACCGCAACGTCGTGCCGCACGGTGACGCGACGGACGCGATAGCGCAGCTCGGCGGGGTACTGCCGCCGCCATTCGGTGAAGTTGTCGACGCCTTCGAACCGCTCTCCAGATTGCGGGAACTCGAGCACGGCGTCCTCGTGATAGATCTCGGCCGCGCGCTCGACGTCGGCGCCGGGGAACTCCCAGTAACGGCGCACCAGCTCGAGCCGAGCCGACTCCTCCGGCGTCATCTCGCTCATCCGGTCAGCCGCAGGTCTGCGTCGGCGGCAACGACTCGATCACGTCGGGGTTCGGCTCGGACCCGGTGCGCGCCGTGGCCTCGTCGGACTGGGGCACCGACATCGAGCCGGAGCGCTCGGTCTCGGTCGTCTGGAGGTCGGCGGGGTCGAGCCCGAGCCGGGGATCGATGTCGATGTCGTAGTCGTCGGCGGAGTCGAAGACGTACTGGAAGCCGAGCTGCTCGGCGTTCGAGGCGGAGGCGTCGGGCAGCTCGAGTCCGATGTTGACCTGCCAGGCCCGAGCCTGCTGGCCGAGGTCGAGCACCTCGAGGAAGTCGTCGGCGCGGTCGGCGTCCATCTGGTCGGTGATGTCGGCGACCTCGTCGGGCGGCACCGCCAGGTCGGTCGGCGACGGCTCCTCCGCGCCGGTCTCCTCGGCGGCCTGCTCGGTGAGGTACGACTGGATCAGCAGCCGCGCGACGTACTGCCGGGCGTCGATGCCCTCGGAGGACTGGCTGGGCTGGCCCTGCGCCTCGGCCAGCAGCGGCGACGCCTCGCACAGGGCCGCGGTCAGGTCGTCGAGCTCCTCCATCGACACCCGATAGTCGCCGTCGTCGATGACCACGGCGGCGCCCGGGTGCATGTCGCCGCAGGCGGTCAGAACGACGGCCGCGACACCGGTCGCGGCCGCGGCGAGAAGGCGACTCCGCATGGGGGCACCCTACCGAGGGCCGGTCAGGCGACGGCGACCGCGGTCCGGTCCAGAGCGGTGTCGATCACCTCGCGGCACCAGGCCAGCAGCGCCTCGTCGCGCAGCGGCTGCCCGCCGACCCGAGCCGTCCGCGGCCGCGGCACCAGGACGGTCCGAACGGCCGGCTTGACGACGCTCTTCGGGTAGAGCCGCTCCAGCCGCAGCTGGCCCGACTCGGGCAGCTCCACCGGCGCGAACCGAACGAAGTTGCCGGCCACCGTGATGTCGGTGAGCCCGGCCTGCCGTGCCCGGGCCCGCAGACGGGCCACCTCGAGCAGGCTCACGACGGGCTCCGGCGGCTCACCGTAGCGGTCGACCAGCTCGGCGCGGACCTCGTCGACCTCGGCCTCGGAGCGCACCGCGGCCAGCCGCTTGTACATCTCCAGCCGCAGCCGCTCGCTCGGCACGTAGTCGTGCGGTAGATGCGCGTCGATCGGCAGCTCGAGCTTCACGTCGGCCTCCTCGGCCTCGCCCTCGCCGCGGAACTCGGCGACCGCCTCGCCGACGAGCCGGACGTACAGGTCGAAGCCGACGTCGGCGATGTGGCCGGACTGCTCCCCACCGAGCAGGTTGCCGGCGCCCCGGATCTCGAGGTCCTTCATCGCGACCGCCATGCCGCCGCCGAGCTCGGAGTGCTGGGCGATCGTGGCGAGCCGGTCGTGGGCGGTCTCGGTGAGCGGCGCCTCCGGCGGGTAGAGGAAGTAGGAGTACGCCCGCTCGCTGCCGCGGCCGACGCGACCCCGGAGCTGGTGCAGCTGGGACAGTCCGAGCAGGTCGGCCCGCTCGATGATCAGCGTGTTGGCGTTGGCGATGTCGAGCCCGGACTCGACGATCGTGGTGCAGACGAGCACGTCGTACTTCTTCTCCCAGAAGTCGACCATGACCTGCTCGAGCTGGTGCTCCCCCATCTGGCCGTGGGCCTGCGTCACCCGGGCCTCGGGCACCAGCCGCCGCAGCCGGTCGACGACCCGGCCGATGCTCTGCACCCGGTTGTGGATGTAGAAGACCTGACCCTCGCGGAGCAGCTCGCGCCGGATCGCGGCGGTCACCTGGCGGTCCTCGTAGGCCCCGACGAACGTGAGCACGGGATGCCGCTCCTCCGGCGGCGTCGTGATCGTCGACATCTCGCGAATGCCGGTGACCGCCATCTCCAGGGTCCGCGGGATCGGCGTCGCCGACATGCTGAGCACGTCGACGCCGACCCGGAGGTGCTTGAGCGCCTCCTTGTGCTCGACGCCGAACCGCTGCTCCTCGTCGACGATCACGAGACCCAGCTTGGGAACCTTGATCTCCGGCTGCAGCAGCCGGTGGGTGCCGATCACGATGTCGACCGACCCCTCGCGCAACCCTTCGACGACCGCCTTCGCCTCGCCGTCGGTCTGGAACCGCGACAGCGCCCGCAGCGTCACGGGGAACTGTGCGAACCGCTCGCCGAAGGTGACCATGTGCTGCTGGACGAGCAGCGTCGTCGGTACCAGGACGGCGACCTGCTTGCCGTCCTGGATCGCCTTGAACGCCGCCCGGATGGCGATCTCGGTCTTGCCGTAGCCGACGTCGCCGCAGACCAGGCGGTCCATCGGCACCGAGCGCTCCATGTCGCGCTTGACCTCGTTGACCGTGGTGAGCTGGTCGGGGGTCTCGACGTACGGGAAGGCGTCCTCGAGCTCGCGCTGCCACGGCGTGTCCTCGCCGTACGCGTGTCCCTGGGTGGCCTGTCGCGCGGCGTACAGCTTGATCAGCTCGCCGGCGATCTGCCGGACGGCCCGGCGGGCCCGACCCTTGCGCTTGGCCCAGTCCGAGCCGCCGAGCCGGTCCAGCGACGGCTGCTCGCCGCCGATGTAGCGGGTGACCTGGTCGAGCTGGTCGGTCGGCACGTACAGCCGGTCCGGCGGCTGGCCGCGCTTGCTCGCGGCGTACTCGAGGACGAGGTACTCGCGGGTCGCGCCCTGGACGGTCCGCTGCGCCATCTCGACATAGCGGCCGACGCCGTGCTGCTCGTGGACGACGAAGTCGCCCGGCTTCAGCTCGAGCGGGTCGACCTGCCGCTTGCGACGCGACGGCATCCGACGCTCGTCCCTGGACGCGGTCGCCCGCTGGCCGACGAGGTCGTCGTGGGTCAGGAGCACCAGGCGCAGCGGGTCGGAGACGAAGCCGTGCGCCAGGTTGCCGGTCACGACATGCACCACTTCGCTCCCGATCTCGGCGTCGTCGGCGACGTCATGGTCCGCCTCAGGGTCGTCGGCCTCGCGCCGGGCGGCGACGTCGTGCTCGGCGAGCACCTCGACCAGGCGCTCGGCCTGGCCGGGACCGGGTGTCACGAGGACGACCCGACGGTCGGCGGCGAGCCACCGGCGGATGTCGGCGATCGCCTGCTCGGTATCGCCTCGGTACGCCGGCGCCACCTCGAACGGCAGCGCCCGCGTCTCCACGGCACCGGCCGTCGGGTCGATGTCGATCCGGACGATCTCGCCGGTGACGGTGCGCTGCGGCTCGGCGTCGTCGGTCGCGGTCGACGCGGCGGGGTCGAGGCCGAAGGGCGACGTGCTCCACCACAGGTGCCCGGCGGCGAGCGTGCTCAGCCGGACGTCGGCGAGCGGGTGGTAGGCCGCGGCCCCGAGGTCGATCGGCGCCTCGCCGCCGGTGGCCGCGGCAGCCCACGACGCCCGCAGGAACTCCTCGCTGGTCGCGACCAGATCATGGGCGCGGGCGCGGACCCGCTCGGGGTCGCAGACCAGGACGGCCGACCCGGCGGGCAGCAGGTCGGTCAGCATCTCCATGTCGTCGACCAGCACCGGCGCGAGCGACTCCATGCCCTCGACCCCGTGCCCCTCGGCCAGCTTGCCGAACAGTTCGGCGAGCTCCGGGTGCGCGGCGGCCAGCGCCCGGGCCCGGGCGCGGACGTCGTCGGTCAGCAGCAGCTCCCGACACGGCGGCGCCCACAGCCGGTCGGCCGCGTCCAGGGAGCGCTGGTCGGCGACGGCGAACGAGCGGATCTCCTCGACCGTGTCGCCCCAGAACTCCACCCGAACCGGATGCTCCTCGGTGGGCGGGAACACGTCCACGATGCCGCCTCGGACGGCGAACTCGCCGCGCCGCTCGACGAGGTCGACCCGGTGGTACGCCGCGGCAGCCAGCCGCTCCACGACGTCCTCGAGGTCGGCCTCGTCGCCGGTGACGAGCTCCACCGGCTCCAGGTCGGCAAGGCCCCGCACCTGCGGCTGTAGCACCGACCGCACCGGCGCCACGACGATCCGCACCGGCGCCGACGGCGTGTCGGGCGCCCCGGGATGCACCAGCCGCCGAAGTACGGCGAGCCGCCGGCCGACCGTGTCGGACCGGGGCGACAGCCGCTCGTGCGGGAGCGTCTCCCACGCCGGGTAGTAGACGACCTCGCTCGGGTCGCGCAGGTCGCCGAGCGCATCGGTCAGCTCCTCGGCCTCGCGGGCGGTCGCGGTCACGACCAGGACGGTGCGGGAAGACCCGGCGGTCGACTCGGCGAGGGCGGCGGCGAGGAACGGGCGCAGCGCCGGCGGCGCGGTCAGGTCGAGCGTCGACAGGCCGGCGCGACCGTCGGCCAACGCGGCGGTGAGGGTGGGCTCTCGGCGGATCGAGGTGGCCAGTCCGGCCAGGTTCATGGGGGCCTTCACAGGTCGGTGGGCAGCACGTCGACCCCCAATCCGGGAGGGAGTGGGGGTGCGCCTCTCAGACTAGCGCGGCCCTCCGTCGGCGCCGGAGCCGAAGCCCGAGCCGTCCCGGAAGAACTGCCGGAGCTCGGCGACGACTCGCTCCGGCGCCTCCTCCGGGAGGAAGTGACCGACCGGCACCGGGCCGCCGCGTACGTCATCGGCCCAGGCGGACCACACGTCGAGCGGCTCGTACCACCGCCCGACCGCGCCGTCCCGGGCCCACAGCACGAGGACCGGGCACGCGATCCGATGGCGTCCACGGTCGGCCTCGTCGTGCCGGACGTCGAGCGTCGCGGCGGCGCGGTACTCCTCACAGACCGCGTGGATCGTCGCCGGATCGGACAGCTTCTCGACGTACGCCCGCCGGACCTCCGGCGGGAAGGCGTCCGAGCTCGCTGACCAGGTGTCGAGCATGTGGTCCACGATCGTCGCGGGCGACCGCTGGATCAGCTCCTCGGGCACGGGGTACGGCGCGGCCAGGAACGACCAGACCCAGTAGCCGAGGCTGAACTCCATGTCGGCGAGCCGGAAGGCGTCGCCGGTCGGGACGATGTCGAGCACGGCGAGCCCGTTGACCGCTGTCGGATGGTCGAGCGCCATCCGGTACGCGCAGCGCGCGCCGCGGTCGTGGCCGGCGACGCCGAACCGGTCGTACCCGAGTCGGGCCATGACCTCGACCTGGTCGCGAGCGATCTCGCGCATCGCGTACGGGTGGTGGTCGTCGGCGCTCGGCGGCTTGCCGCTGTCGCCGTACCCGCGGAGGTCGGTCGCGACGACGGTGAACTCCTCGGCCAACGCCGGCGCGACGCGGTGCCACATGAGGTGCGTCTCGGGGATGCCGTGCAGGAGCAGCAGCGGTGGGCCGGTGCCGCCGCGCCGACCGTGGATCGTCGTCATCGAGCCGGCGACGTCGAACTCCTCGAAGCATTCGAACATGCGGGCCCTCCGTAGCGCCGTGCCGAATTCAGTCGGTGAGCACCCGGAACGCGGTACGGCGACCGTAGCGCCGGAACATCGGGAACAGCACGCGCAGCACGGAGTCGACCAGGTCGGCCTGGTCCGGCCCGGCATACATCGGCTGGAGGCCGACGGCCTCGATCAGGTCCTCGACCGTCGCCCGGTCCGCCTCGTCGGCCGAGTAGAGCAGGTGTGGACGCAGGCCCTCGAAATCCGGCTCCGCGAAGACCTCCCAGCCGTAGCTGTTGAACGCCCGCGCGTAGCGAGCTCCGGGCACGATCGCCGCGACGTCGGCCGCGCTGTTGACCGCGGCCTCACCCATCCGGTTGGCCGCATCGACGACCAGCGTGCCTTCGAGCCCGGCCGCGTGCGTACGCAGGAAGTCCACGACCCGGTTGCCGGGTAGAGCGACGAGGACGACGTCGGCCCCGTCGAGCGCCGCGTCGACGGACGTCACCCGAGCCCCACTGTCACCGGCGGCGTCCGCCGATGCCTTCGGATTGCGCGAGCCGAACCGGACGTCCATCCCGGCCCGGGCGAACGCCCGACCCAGCGTCCCGCCGACGTTGCCGGTTCCGATGACCGCGACCGTCATGACCGCTCCGCTCGACGTGGGCTCGTACGCACGGCTCAACAACCTCGACCGCCGAGTTCCTTCCCGGGTACGGGTCTGGCCTAGTCGTCCAGGTCGGGCAGCACCGATCCGGCCGGCAGCACCTCCGGGTCGACCGTGAACGCCTCCGGGTACTTCACCGCGGCGCCGGTGTTCATCGTGACGACCTGCTCGGACCCGGTCAACCAGCCGGACTCGCGAAGCTGTCGGACCGCCGCGAGCGTGGCGGCTCCCTCTGGGCAGAAGAACATCCCGTCCGACCGAGCCGCCGCGGCGAGCTCGCCTCGGATCTCGTCGTCGGTGACCCGGACGGCGGTTCCTCGGCTGGTCCGCACGGCCGACAGCACCAGCGGGGCACCGAGCGGCGCGGCGACGTTGATGCCGAAGGCGATGGTCGACGCCTGCTCGGCCGGCCACGGGTCGGCCGTCTCCGCTCCGGCCTCGAACGCCTCGACGATCGGGGCGCAGCCGGCCGCCTGGACGACCACCAGTCGCGGCATCGCGTCGACGAGACCGAGTCGAGCGAGCTCGGTGAACGCCTTGTGGATCCCGATCAGCCCGACTCCGCCGCCGGTCGGGTAGACGATCACGTCCGGGGCGCGCCAGTCCAGCTGCTCGGCGATCTCGAGGCCCATCGTCTTCTTGCCCTCGACCCGGTAGGGCTCGGTGAGCGTGGAGACGACGAACCAGCCGCGGTCTCGGGCCTGTCCGGCCAGCGCGCCGGCGTCGGCGATCAGGCCGGCCACGAGGTACAGCCGGGCTCCGACCGCCGCACACTCGCGCCGGGTCACCTCCGGAGCGTCGGTGGGCATCACGACCAACGCGTCCATCCCGGCCCGAGCGGCGTACGCCGCCCAGGCCGATCCGGCGTTGCCGTTCGTCGGCAGCGCGATCCGACGCACGCCCAGCTCGCCCGCCCTCGACACCCCGACGGCAGCGCCGCGAGCCTTGAACGACCCGGTCGGCAGCAGCGACTCGTCCTTGACCAGCAGCCGAGGACAGCCGATCCGGCGGCCGTACGCCGGCATCGGGAGCAGCGGCGTCAGCCCCTCCCCGAGGTGGGCCACCCGGCCGGGGTCACGGACCGGGAGCAGCTCGCGGTAGCGCCACAGGTCAGGGGCTCGACCGCGTACGGCGGCCGGCGTGAACGACTCGGCGGCCCGCGCGATGTCGTACTCGGCGAGCAGCGGGGAGCCGCAGGAGCACAGGTTCTGGAGGACGTCGGCGTCGTGCGTGCGGCCGCAGGAAGGGCAGGCCAAGCGGTCCAGCGCGCTGCGCCAGCCGTCGACAGCACCGCGGTCGGCACCGTGGTCGGCGCTGCGGTCGCCGGGGCGATCCGTCATCGTGTCACGACCTCCGTCACCGGGGGACCGCGTCAGCCTGCGGCGGCGCGTTCGGCCGTGCTCCGCTCCACGCAGAACTCGTTGCCTTCCGGATCGAGCATCGTGACCCAGCCGGTGCCCTCGGCGTCGCGGTGGTCCTCGTACACGGTCGCGCCGAGGCCCAGGAGGCGCTCGACCTCCTCGTCCCGGCTCCGCTCGGTGGGCTCCCAGTCGAAGTGGACGCGGTTCTTGACCGACTTGGCCTCCGGCACCCGGATGAAAAGCAGCCCGGGCACCGGCGCCGGGGACTCGATGAGCGCCTCGGGATCGCCCGGGTGGTCCTCCGTCGAGAGCGGCCAGCCGGTGACACCGCTCCAGAACGTCGCGAGCGCGTACGGATCGGAGCAGTCGATGCTCACGTGACGAAGTCGCATGGCAGGTGACGTTAGCGAACCGGGGCCCTCGGTGCGGTCGATTATTCGGCGGCGCCGTCGACCTCGGTCTGTCAGCATCGAGCGATGAGCTGGGACGAGCGGATGGCGGACCGCTACGACGAGTGGTCGGCCCACATGACGGCCGACGTCGCCTTCTACGTCGAGCTGGCCCGTCAGGCCGACGGTCCGGTGGTCGAGCTCGCCGTCGGCAACGGTCGCGTGGCCGTCCCGGTCGCGCGGGCGATCGAACGGCCCGTCGTCGGCATCGACACCTCGCCGGCGATGCTCGACCAGGCGCGCGCGAACGCGGCCGCGGCCGATGTGGATCTCGACCTCCGTCCCGGCGACATGCGCGACCTCACTCTCGACGAACCGGCGGCGTTGATCTACTGCCCGTTCCGATCCCTGCTGCACCTGCCCACCTGGGCGGACCGCCGCCGTACCTTCGAGCGGGTTGCCGCCTCGCTCCGGCCGGGCGGACGGTTCGCCTGGAACGCCTTCGTCTTCGACCACCACGTCGCCATGCGCTTCGAGGGCGAGCACCAGGACCAGCCGGTGCCGCACCGGGTTCGCTACGCGATGGCCGACAATCGGATCGACATCGTCCTCGACGCCGGCGGAACGAGCTCGCTGTGGTGGGCGACGAAGAACGAGTGGCTCGGGCTTGTCGACGTCGCCGGACTCGAGGTCGAGGCGATGTACGGCGGATTCGAGCACGAGCCGTTCGCCGACGACAGCACGGAGTACGTCTTCGTGGCTCGCCGACCCAGCTGAACGGAGTCGCGGAACCGGGTTCGAAGTGCGGCTGGAAGCTGACGGCGCCTCCAGGTGTTGTTCCCGGTGTGAGGATCGGCGAGGCCGCCCTGGTCTCCGGCGCGAGTCCGAGGTCGTTGCGGTTCTATGAGGACGAAGGCTTGATCGTCCCTGGCCGCCACAGCAACGGCTACCGCGACTACTGTCGCTCCACCATCGCCCGCGTGCGCGTCGTCCGTTCGCTGCTGGCGTCGGGTCTGTCCGTCAGGTTGATCAAGGAAGTTCTCCCCCGCCTCACCGAGGGGCCTGACGACGGCCCCGCGCGGCTGTGCTCGGAGTTCGTCGACGAGGTCCGGGACTATCGCGATCGACTGACCGCACGGATCGCGGCGCTCGACACCCAACGCGCGGCTCTCGAGGCCTTCCTGGACCGGGCCAACGACGCCGGACAGTGAGCGCGGCTTGACCTTGACACCAGTGTCAGGCTCCTACGTTCGCGGCATGGCGACCGACGACGCACCGCCCTCCGACGGGACCATGCGGGCCCTGGTCCAGCAGTCGCACCGCGGGCCGGCGGACCTGATCCTCCGCCTCGACCATCGGCGGCCCCAGCTGGCCCCGGACGGCTACCTGGTCCGGGTCGGCGCCGCCGGTGTCAACTTCGCGGACGTCATGCAGACCCAGGGCAGCTACGGCGGCGGCCCGCAGGCGCCCTACGTCGCGGGCTTCGAAGCCGCCGGCGAGATCGTCGCCGTGGGCACGGAGGTCGTTGACCCACTCCCGGTCGGCACGCACGTCATCGGAGCCGGCCCCGGTGCGTTCGCGGAGTACCTGACGATGCCGGCCGCCGGGGCCCTCCCGGTCCCGTCGGGCTGGAACGATCTCGACTCAGACGAGCGTCCCGTCGCGGGCGACCACGCGGCCGCCCTTGACGACGACCTCCCGCGTCGGTCGCGTGACGACGGCCTCGGCGGCGGTGCTGGCGGGTACGACGACGACATCGCCCGGATCGCCCACGGCCAGCGGGGCGCCGGCGGCCGTACCGTGGGGTCGCAGGCCGAGGGCGACGGTGCCGCCGCGCGTGGCCGCGTCCAGCGCCAGCTCGATGTCGTCGTCGCGGCGGAACGTGCTGCGATAGGCCAGGTGCATCGCCCGATCGAGCATGTCACCGGTGCCGTAGGGACCCCACAGGTCGCGAATGCCGTCGTGGCCACAGGCGACGTTCGCGCCGGCCGACCGGAGCCGCTTGACCGGTGCGACGGGGAAGTCGTACACGGCGGCGGTCGTCACCGTCACGCCGGCCTCGGCGAGCCGGGCGGCGACGCGGTCCTGCTCCGAGGCGGTCGCCTCGCCGAGGGCGTACGCGTGGCTCACGGCGACCCGCCCCTGGAGCCCCAGGGCAAGAGTTCGCTCGCAGATGAGCCCCAGCTCCCAGATGCCCAGCGATCCGCCGTCGTGGAGGTGGATGTCGATCATCGCCGCGTGCCGTTCGGCCAGCCCGAAGACGACATCGAGATGGCGGATCGGGTCGCCGTCCATACCGGCCGGGTCGATCCCGCCGACGACCTCCACTCCGTCGGCGACGGCACGCTCCATCAGGTCGGCCGTCCCAGCCGCGTCGAGGATGCCGTACTGCGGGAAGGCCACGAGCTGCACGGCGATCCGGTCGTCCATCCGCTCGATCGCCGTACGCACGGCCTCGACGCCGGTCAGCCCGAGCTCGGGCGCGATGTCGACGTGGCTGCGGGTCATCGTCGTCCCGGCGGCGACCATCGCCGACAGCAGGGCGGTGATCCGCTCGACGTCGGGGACACCGAGCTCCGATCGCTGCCGGCGCTCGGTCGCGATCCGATCGGCGAGCGCGTCGCCGGCCGGGTGCGGCACCCACGGGCCGCCGTACAGCGTCTTGTCGAGGTGACAGTGCGCGTCGACGAGACCCGGCAGGACCAGGCGACCGGACACGTCCACGACCTCGGTCCGCGTCGCGTCCTCGGTGACGTCTCCGACGGCCGCGATCACACCGTCCTCGATCAGGATGTCCGCCGGGCCGTCCTGTCCCCAGGGCCGACCGCCGCGCAGCAGCAGATCGCTCATGACGGCGCCTAGACGACGCCCTTCGCGGTGACGAACTCGGTGATGACCGACGCCAGCTTCGGCCGGCACACCAACAGGTCGGGCAGCAACGGGTCGGCGCGGTTGTACTGCAGCGGCTTCCCGTCGGCCCGGCTCGTGTGCAGGCCGGCCGCTCGGGCCACGACGACGGGCGCCGCCGAGTCCCACTCGTACTGGCCGCCGGCGTGCACATAGGCATCGGTCACGCCGCGTACGACCGACATCACCTTGACGCCGGCCGACCCCATCGGCACCAGCTCCGCGTCGATCTCGCCGGCCAGCTCCTCGACGAAGGCAGGCGGCCGGGTCCGGCTCACCGCGATCCGCGGCCGCTCCGGCACGTCGTCATCGACCGGCGACGGCGCGCCGGTGTGGAACGTCTCGCCCAACGCCGGCTGTGCGACGGCCCCCGCGACCAGGTCGCCGGCCTCCCACAGGGCCACGTGGACCGCCCAGTCCTCGCGCGGCGGCTCGGAGAACTCTCGGGTGCCGTCGAGCGGGTCGACGATCCAGACCCGTGGCGACGTCAGCCGAACCGCGTCGTCCTTGCCCTCTTCGCTGAGTACGGCGTCGTCCGGGCGATGCTCGGCCAGCAGCTCCATCAGCAGCTCGTGGCTGGTGCGGTCGCCGGCGTCCTTGAGCTCCCGTCCCGCCAGCCCGCCGGCGCGGACGTCGAGCAGGCGCTTGCCGGCCTCGGTCGCCAGCCAGGCGGCGAGGGCGTGGTCGTCGAGCGTCGTCGTCTCCGTCATCGGCACATCATCGCGCATGGTCTCGCTGGGCCGGTGGGCGGACCAAACTCACGGATCGGCCGACCAGAACTCACGGATCGGCCGACCAGAACTCACGGATCGGCGGTGACGGAGCGGTAGACGTCCTCGAGGCGGCGCAGGTCGACCGGCGGGGAGTAGCGGGACTCGTACGACTTCCGGGCCGCCGACCGGCGGGAGCGGGCCAGCTCGGGATCGGCCACCAGCGTCGCCAGCGTCGACGCCAGCGACTCGGGGTCGCCGACCCGAAACGCCCATCCGACGTCGTCGGCGATCACGTCCTCGCTGAAGTTGTCGAGGTCGGAGACCACGACCGGCGTGCCGACCGCCAGGCTGCGCAGGATGACCAGCGGCAGCCCTTCGTACCACTCCGACGGGACCAGCACGGCCTCGGCGCCGGCCATCAGCGCGAGGACGTCGGACTCACTGACCCAGCCGACGTACTCGACGGTCGGATCGGACCGGACCAGCTCCTCGACCACCGACCGGAGCGGCCCGTCGCCCGCGATGACCAGCTTCATGCCGGGCGGCACCTTCGCCCACGCGTCGAGCAGGGTGCGGACGCCCTTGATGTCGATCAACCGCCCCGCGAAGACCAGGCGTCGCTCGTCGGTGCGCGCCTCCGGCGTGAAGCCCGGGTCCGGCACCGAGTTGGGCTTGACCACGATCCGGTCGGAGGGATAGCCGTCGCGGATCAGCAGCCGTCGGGAGAAGTCGGTCAGCGTGAGGTAGCGCGCGACGCACCGATGGAAGGTGCCCAGCGAACGATGGAGCACCAGCCCGAGCGTCAGCGCGCCGGACGCGCCCAGGCTGTCGTGGTAGCAGCGATGGCGTATCCCGGGCAGCTTCAGCTTCTTGCCGACGCAGTCCTCGCACAGCTGCCCGTCGCGATGGCACGTGCCCGCCACGCACGAGTAGCGATAGCTGTGCAGCGTGGTCACGGCCGGCACGCCGCGGCCGTACGCGGCTCGGAACACCGCCGGCGACATCAGCGGGAACGGCGTGTGGACGTGGACCACGTCCGGCCGGAAGTCGTCGATGCGTCGCTCCACCTCGGCCGCGGACTGCCGGTTCCACACCGCCTTGGCGCCGGCTCGGACCGACGACAGCCCCATCTCCTCGGCGGCCGGAAGGGTGTACTGGGTCACCGCGTGGCCGCCCTCGAAGAGCAGCTCGGCCTCGTGCGCGAGGACCTCCATCGCTCCGCCGAGGCTGGCATGGTGGTTGTGCAGCTGCAGGATCCGCACGGTCAGGCCTCGCGCAGCCAGCTCGGGGCGTCGTCGCCGGGCAGCAGGTCGCGCAACCGCGCCAGGTCGTCGGCGAACACCGGACGCAGCCGCTCCACGGCCTCCGGCGGCACTCCGCCCTTGCGCAGGGTGAGCCGCCGGATCCGCTCCCGGAAGCGGTAGGTCGTCACCCGCTTCACGCCACGCCGCAGGATGTCGTGCCGGGTCGCCCACCACAGCGCCTTCTGCACCGGCGCGAAGCGCGGCTTGCCGGAGATGTTGACCCGCGGCACGCCCTCGGCCTCTCCCTCGACCGGCGGTACGTCGAGGAACCGCAGCACCTGTCGGACCGTGCCCTCGTAGTCGCGCTCGAGGTCGTCGTAGAACCAGATCCCGAGCCGCTCGGCCGGCACCGCCTTCTGCAGCGCCTCGATCGCGTCGGCGTACTTGCTCATCGTCGTGTAGTGCCACAGGTGGTGGTAGTTCTCGGCGATCCGCCGCGGCTCGTCGTCGATCGCCCGAAGGAAGTCTTCGTACGGCTCGAAGCCGCGGGCCCGCATGTACTGGTGGCTGGAGTACGCCCGGGCGATCGGCTCCCGCAGCAGCACGACGAGCCGCATCTCGGGATTGGTCGCCAGCACCTCGGGCAGCGCCTGCTGGTAGTAGTAGAGCGTCGACACACTCCCGTCGCCCAGCGCGAGGTAGTGGTGCGGCTGCGCGGGGTAGAGCGCCAGGTAGCGATCCAGGTCGGTCACCGCGACCCGGTTGATCGTGTGCGCGTCGCCCGGCCCGGCGAACCGCGGCACCTGGCCGTGCAGGGCGAAGTAGTGCGGCTCCTTGGGCTCGGTGACGAACACCCGCGGATGCGACCGCAAGCCCTCCACCAGGCCGGTGGTGCCCGACCTGGCGGCGCCCACCACGAGGAAGTTGGGCACGGCGTCTACCGTCATCTCGATCCCCGTCCGCTCCGACCGGCGTCCTCGACGGCCTCACGATAGGCGGCCTCGAGTCGGCCGGCGACCTGGGCGGGCGAGAAGAGCTGCTCGGCCCGCTGCCGCCCCGCCACCGCCTCTGCCGTCCGGAGCTCGGCGTCGTCCAGACGGCGGGCGGCCTCGGCGATCAGCCCGTCCATGTCACCGAGGTCGACGACCGCGCCGGCCCCGGGCAGCGCACCGCCCAGGATCGTGTCGCGGGCGCCGTTGACCGCCGTCGCGACGACCGGCCGCCCACAGGACATCGCCTCGGCGACCACGAGCGCCACCGTCTCGTACCGCGACGGCAGCACGAGCAGGTCGCTCGCCCACAGCCACGGCCGGACGTCGTCGTGCTCCCCGACGGCGCGCACGGTGCGGTCCCACTGCGTGGGCGCGAGCGCGCGCAGCGGAGCCGTGTCGCCGGGGCCGAGCAGCACCAGCGTCGTGTCCGGCGGCCGCGACCGCTCCCAGGCGGGGAGCAGCAGGTCTTGGCCCTTCTGTCGGACCAGCCGGCCGAGGCACAGCAGGACGTGCTTCGACTCCAGCCCGAGCTCGGTACGGAGCGCCGACTGCTCGCCGCCGTCGACTGGCCGGAACCGGCTCACGTCGACGGCGACACCCAGCGCCCGGGCCGGCACGTCGACCCCGATCGCGCGACCCTCGGCGATCTCGTCGTCGCAGTTGGCCACCAGGCCGTCCGTCGAGCGGGCCGCCCACGCCTCCCATCGCCGGACCGCGTTGCCGACCGAGCGGCGCTCGAACAGGTCGAACGACCAGGCGTGCGGCTGGTAGACGACCGGGGCTCGGGCCGCCAGCAGGGTTCGCCGCTGGGGCAGCCGGCCGAGCAGTCCGGCGACGAACGAGTGCAGATGAATGACGTCCGGGTCGACCTCGCGGATCGCGCGACGCAGGTCGAGGAGCGCGGCGGGCAGCGTCCAGGGCCGACCCCGGTCGAGCCGCCAGGTACGGTGCTCGACGCCGTCCAACGTACGGATGCCCCGTGGAGCGAGCAGGTGCACCTGGTGCCCGGCCCGTACCTGCTCGGCCGTGAAGTGCTCCAACAGGGTGACGACGCCGCCCCAGTGCACCTCGCTCACGTGGAGGATGCGCAGTTGCGTCATCAGTCCATCTCCGCGGTCAGCCGGCCGATCAGCGGCAGCCCCCAACCCTCGCGGGGCGGCGTGCCGCGCGGGTCATGCTCGCGGTCGCGCAGGTAGCGCAGGTTGATCTCGAGCAAGTACGAGAGGACGACCGCGCGAATCTGCGGCATCGCGAGCTGGAACGTGTTGAGCAGCCACTCGGTGGCCTCCCGGACCCAGCGGTCCTCGACCCGCGGATCGGTGCCCTTGAACATGCGCAGCTGCTGGGCCCGGTAGTGGATGCCGTCCAGCCCGACCGGCACGCCGTCGTCGAAGTGCTCCCAGTCCCACAGCAGCACCCGGTCGCCGTGCGACGTCATGTTCCACGGCACCCAGTCGCCGTGCCAGCAGCCGACCGGGACCTTGACCTGGCCGAGTCGCGACAACGTGACGTCCAGCCCGGTCAGCAGCTGACCCCGCTGCGCCGACTCGCTCAAGCCGTACGCCCCGTCGACCAGGCGCCGGCTCAGCCCCACGTCGGCCAGCGGCTGCGGGGTGTCCTCGGCGGCCAGGGCGAGGGCGCGTATGGCGTCGGTGGGCGCTCGGGCCCGCCGCTTGGCCGTCTCGTCGCCGACCAGCGGCGACAGGGCGAGCAGCTCCAGGTCGCGCCAGGCGCCGTGATGCACCACCTCGGGCCACTCCACGAGCGCCGGCGCCAGGGTCGCGATCCGGCGCAGGTTCTCGCGCTCCCGACGCAGTGACGCCACGCCGGCCGAGCCGGACGCCGACTTCACGAACGCCAGCGTGTCGCCGGCGGGGTCGAGCGGCCGGAGCACGACCGACCGGTTCCACCGACGCCGGCCCAGCCGTACGACGAGCTCGCTCGGCACGCCGAGGATCCGGGTCAGCTCGCGCTCGACGGTGTCGCAGTCCGGGGTGGCGCTCACCCGCACGCGGGTCAGCGGGAGCCGGGCCAGCATCCGCTGCCGCTGCAGCACCGCCAGGGCTTGGACGACCTGCGGGCTGCGCTGGCCGTGGTCGTCTCGGAGCAGGGCACCGGCCGCCGTCGGGCTCCACGCCGGCAGCAGCAGCCACGGCCGCCCGACCGACGGCAGCACCAGCCAGTCCCGGGCCGACGAACCCGGCTGCCGGGCGCCCCGCACCAGACGAACGTCGGCCGGCTCCGGCCACAGCCGACGAACGACGCCGAGCAGTCCGTCGACGTCGTCGGATCCGGGCTGGTCGCCGGCGGGGGCGTCGCCCAGGCCGCTCACGGGCCGTCGCTCAGGGTGGAGAAGGCCGCCGGACTGTCCCCGTCCGGAAAGCTGCGCTCCCAGACGTCGGCCCACGCGAGACCGAGGCGGGCGTCCTGCGTCCGGAGGGCGGCGGCCGTCGCCGCCCGACTCGCCCGGTGCACCGCGCTGAGCTGGTTGAGCTGCGCCGGTCCGCAGGTCGCCAGGGCCTCGTCCATGCCCTCCGCCGTCACCTTCCGCGTCATCCGGGCTCGCGCTCGCCGGAGCCGATCGGTCCCGACCGTACGCCGGATCCAGGGGTAGGCACCAGAGCGCTTCGCCAGTCGCCGGCCCCACTTGACCGCGCCGCTGCGGAACTCGACGACCTCGTTGCGATGCGCGTCGGCCTCGACCACGACCTCGTCCGGCGGCGGCGGCAGGCCGACCGCCGCGCAGACCCGGGCGGCCACGACCTGGCTGTCCCGCGTGACGACGTCGAACGGCACCAGCAGCACCTGGTCGGCCGGGAAGTACTCGTACAGCACCGAGATCCAGTGGTCGTACTCGCTCGTGCCGAGGTAGACCGGGTTGCTGGCGAGTCCCTCACCGAAGGTCTGCGCCGCCTCGATGCCGAAGTAGTCCCGATGCAGCTGATAGTGCGACAGCGTCCGGGCCAGCGGGTCGCGCACCGAGTAGATCACCAGCGCGCCGGGCGACGCCTCGGCCAGCCGCGGCAGCGCGTCGGGGAAGTGCGGGAACGTGTACGACATGCTCCCGTCGAGCCGCAGCAGACCGGAGCGGCGAGCCTCGAACAGGTCGTCGTACCAGCCCGAGCCCCGGTCGTACTCGCGGCTGAAGTAGTTGGGCTCCTTGACCGCTCCGGGGTCGACGTCGGGATGCGCGCCGAGGATGGCGGCGAGGTACGAGGTGCCGCTGCGGGCGGCGCCCGCGATCACGATGTCCGGGCCCAGACTCGACTGCGATCCCATCGACCGACTCCTCCAAAGGCCGTGCAACTTCCCGAGCTGGCCTGATGAGACATGCATCTGGCACCGCGAGTCGCACGCTACCTCAGGTCACGGCCGATCCGGGACGGCTGATCCGTAACGACCTGGTATCGGCGCTACCGCGATTCCGCGACCCCGTATCAAGATCGCATCGTCCGCCTCCTAGCCGTAGGCGTCAACCCGTCGCGGGTCGAGAAAGCAGGTAGAGCATGCGCCGGATCTCCACGATCCTGTCCACCGTCAGCGGGATGGTTCTGCTCGTCGGCCTGGGGGCTCCGGCACTGGGCAGCGACCCGCATCCCGGCGTCGTCGTCGAGGACGCGGCCGACTACACCCCCCAGCTGGTCCCCACCGGGGGCGTCGATCGCCCGCACGCCGACGCGCTCACCCAGCTGGGCGACACGGTGTACGCGGCCGGCTTGTTCGAGCGGGTCAGCCAGGGCGGGTCGACGTACAACCGGACCAACGTCGTCGCGTTCGACGCCGACAACGGCGCCGTCCGCAGCTTCGCCCCGACCGTCAACGGCCAGGTCTGGGCGCTGGCGGCGGCCGGCAACTCGATCTACATCGGCGGCAAGTTCACCACGGTCAGCGGCGTCTCCCGACCCAACCTGGTGAAGGTCGACGCCACGACCGGTGCCGTCGACACGGCCTTCCGACCCCGGGTGCAGGGCCGGGTCAACGCTCTCGTCGTGTCCCGCGGGCAGCTGTTCGTGGGCGGCGCCTTCGCCAAGAAGCTGATGGCCGTCAACCTCGCGACCGGCGCCGACACCGGATTCGTCAACCTCTCCGTGACCGACGCGATCCCGAACGCCTGGGGCAACGTCGCGATCTACGCGATGGCGATCAACTCCGCCGGCACCCAGCTGGTCGCGACCGGCAACTTCCGTACGGTCGCGGGCCAGTCCCGCACCCGGCTGTTCGTGGCCGACCTCGGTGCGACGTCGGCGACCCTGAGCTCGTGGTACTACGAGGGATTCGAGCTGCGCTGCAGCTCGACCAACCCGCGTCGGATCGCGTACCTGCAGGGCGTCGACTTCTCCCCCGACGGCAGCTACTTCGTCGTCGTCTCGACCGGTCAGATCTCCCGAGCCGGCGACCTCGGCGAGTCCGTGTGCGACGCCGCCGGCCGCTTCGACCTGAACGACGACAGCCAGCCGGAGTGGATCAACTACACCGGCGGCGACAGCCTCTGGTCGGTGGCCGCGACCGGCGCCGCGGTCTACGTCCAGGGCCACCACACCTGGCTCGACAACGCCGGCGGCTGGCAGAACCACCCGGTGCCCGGCGCGGTCCAGCGTCGCGGCATCGGCGCGATCCATCCGGGGACCGGACTCGCCCTGCCGTGGAACCCGGGCAAGCCGGCCCAGATCGGCGGCAAGGCCTTCCTCGCGACCTCCGACGGTCTCTGGGTCGCCAGCGACAGCCAGAACTTCAACGGTGAGGACCACCGCGGCATCGCCTTCTGCCCGCTGCCGTAGCGGCGACGGGCCGAGGCGACCGCCTCATCGAGACGCCAGGAAGTCCCGCAGCGTGGCGACGATCGGCTTCGGTGACAGGTCGAGCCGGAACAGCCCGAAGTTGTTGTTCTCGACCGTGCTGTTCGTCTCGTCCCGCGCCGCGTACCACGCGACCCGCTCGACGTACGGGTAGGCCCGCTGCGTGATGCGCAGGAGCTGCACCGCGTACGTGGCCTGCTGCGCGTGAGTCACGCCGAGCTCGTACGACGGGGTGCCCGGCGGGTTGGGGTGGGTCGACCAGCCGAACTCGGTGAACCACACCGGCGTGGCCAGATCGCGGTGCCGGCGCATGACGTCGCGGACCAGCTCGATGTTGCGCCACCACCAGCGGTGGTCGCTGCGGGCCTGGGGCACCGGCGAGACGTCGGAGTTGTACGGGTGGACCGCGAGGACGTCGAAGCAGTCCTTCGCCCCGAGCTCGTACGCGGCGTCGATGAACTCCCAGTCGACACCGGACGTGCCGCCGAAGACCACCTTCGTCGACGGGTCGCCGCTGTGGACCGCCGGGTACGCCGCGCAGAGCAGCCGGACGTAGTCGGCGACCGAGCCGCCCGCCAGGTGGTTGGGATTGTTCGGCTCGTTCCAGATCTCCCAGGACGACACCTGGTTCTGGTAGCGGTGCGCCAGCCACTCGATCGCGCGCGTGTACGTCGACGGGTCCGACGGCAGTCCCTTCGAGCCCACGCCGCCGTTGGCCCACTCGGGCGTGTTCAGGAAGGTGATCGACACCGTGAGGCCGCGCCGCACCGCCTGGGCGATGACCCGGTCCGCCTTCGGGACCCCCCACTGCAGGCTCCAGCCCGAGTCGCCCGCCGTCGGCCGGTCGGGCTGCACCATCGCCCACGGCAGGCCGACCCGGACCCACGTCGCGCCGGTCGCCACCAGCTTGTCGAGCAGCTCGGCTCGATCCGGCCAGGTCATGTCCCACATGCCGTGGTAGACCGCGCCGAACCGGGGTTGGACGCCCTGGGGGTTCGGCCGACCGGTGCGGTCGCCCGGGTCCGCGTCGGGACGGTCGCCGTTCGGGCGGGTTCCGTCCCGGCGGTCGCGGCCGGCCGGTGTCTTGCCCCGGTCGTCGGGCGGCGACGTCGGCGCGGTCGACGGCGCATCGGTCCGATCGCGCGGCGTCTCCGATGCCGTCGGGTCACCGGCCGCGCTGATCTCGCGTTCGCCGCCGTCGTCGCCGGTCGACTCGTCGTCGCAGCCCGCTACCGCCGCCACCGTGACGAGCAGCCCGGCGGCCAGGGCCACCAGGCGGCGCCGCGGGCGTGAGCGGCCGGATCGAGTCGGCACGGACCTACGGCGCTGTCCCATGCGCGGCAGGCTATGCGGATCGAGCCTCTCCGGACAGGTCCATAAATGCGTTCAGACCGGGCCTAACCGTGTCGACGAAGCATCTCCCGGACCCGGGTCGCCGACGGCTTCGGCCGCAGGTCGCGGGTGTAGAGCCCGAAGTTGTCGTTCTCGAGATCGCCGGTCCGCTCGTTCATCGCGGAGTACCAGAACAGCTTCCGGACGTACGGGTACTCCCGCGCCGTGATGCGCAGCGCCTGCGCGGCGTACCGGGCCTGTTCCGCCCGCGTGACGCCACGCTTCCAGCTCGGCGTCGACGGGGTGTTGCGATGCGTCGACCAGCCGACCTCGGTGAACCACACCGGCGTGGCCGCGTCGTCGTGGCGCACCATCACCCGGCGCACCAGGCGGATGTTCTGGAACCACCACCGCTTGTCGTTCGGCGGCTCGAGCCGCGGCGACTTGTCCTGGTTGTACGGGTGGGTCGCCAGCACGTCGAAGCAGCCCGCGGCTCCGTGCTCGTACGCCTTGGCGACGAACCCCCACGCGTTGCCGGCGGTGCCGCCGAAGACGACCCGGGTCGTGGGATCGCCCCGGTGGATCGCGGGGTACGCGGCGCACAGCAGGTCGGCGTAGCGCGGCGCGCGGCCGCCGCGCATGTGGTTGTCGCTGTTCGGCTCGTTCCAGATCTCCCACGCCTGGACCTGGTCGCGGTAGCGGTGCGCCATCCAGCGGGCGGCGCGGGCGTACGTCTTGACGTCGTCCGGCAGGTACGTCGGCCCGCGTCCGCCGTTGGCCCACGCCGGCGTCCGCAGGAAGGTCACCGAGACCTTGAAGCCGCGGCGGTCTGCCATCTCGATCACCCGGTCGGCCTTGGGGACGGCCCATTTCATGCCGTACCCGGGATCGTCCGCCGTCGGCTCGTCCGGCTGGATGAGCGACCACTGGACGCCGATACGGACCCACTCGGTGCCGATCCGGTCGAGCCGGTCCAGCAGTCGGGACCGCTGCCGCCAGGTCATGTCCCACATGCCGTGGTACACCGCGCCGAAGGCCGGCAGCCGCAGGTCGACCCCGGCCGCGGGCCCGGTGGGGACCGTGGTGGTCGTGGTCGCGGCGGTCACGGCAGCGGCGGGGGCCGGCGCGCCAGCGGGGCCCACCCAGCCGGCGGCAGGGAGCAGGGCGAGTCCGACGGCGGTCACCACCCCGTTCCGCCGGGCTCGAAGCATCCCCGTATCCCGAGACACGTACACACCTTAGCGCCCGATATACGTAGTCTGCACTCTAGGCGCGAAATATGCGGCGTGTCGGCCTCATCCGATATGGACCAGGCTCCTCGCGGCGTGGGCGGTGGCCGGGCTCAGCTCAGGGTGCGCCGGACGATGCCGAGCCGCGGGCGCAGGGTCGGCTCGGTCCGCAGGCCGAGGCGGGTCTTGGCCAGCCGCCACATGGTGAAGTACATCGCCACCGTCATGATCGCGGCGGCCGCGCCGAGGCCGTCCAGTCCCCAGATCGCGGCCGCGGCGACTCCCAGGCCGATCCGGATCACGCAGGCCACCACCTGGACCGCGGCGACGGCACCCTCGTGGTGCGACATCGTCAGCGCCGTGCCGCACAGGCCGCTCATGACGTTGGCGATGCTGCCGACCGTCAGCAGGAAGAGCACGGTGGCCGCACCGTCGAATCCGGCGCCGTAGACGACGTCGAGGAGCGGACCCGGCGCGACGAGCATCGGCACCCAGGCCACCGCGGTGAGGACGGCGGCGAGCGTACCGCCGGTCCGCAGCAACCGCTCGAGCGTACGCACCTCGCCGCGGGCCAACATGCGGGCGCACACCGGGGCGAACACGACCTGGATCGAGGTCAACGGCACCGACAGCAGCAGCGCCAGCCGCTGGGCGGAGCTGTAGAGCGACGTGTCGATGCTCGACAGCACCAGCCCCGCGATCCAGATCTCGACGGTGGCGTTGAGGTAGGCCGCCACCTGGTTGGTCGCGAACCGCCAGTCCCGCCGCAGCACGAGACCGAAGTCGGCGAACACATGGCCGCGCGGACGAACGTGCCGCCATCGGCGGGTGACCCGCCGGGCCGCACCGAGCACCGGCAGGGCGAACCCGGCCGCGACGACGACCAGCGCCACGCCAAGGCCGGCGTCGGGCCACCACTGCAGGACGGCGAACAGCCCCAGTGCCTGCAGCGACGCGACGAGGGCGCCGCCGGAGCGGCCCTCCAGCAGGCTGGCGAACCGGATGTCGCCGAAGCCGCGCAGGTAGTTGGCCCACAGCTTCTGCTGGCCGCCGAGCATCACCATCAGCGCCATGCCGAGCGCGATCAGCCAGCGGGTCTCGGTGTCGTACTCGTCGGCGAGGACGAACGCCACTCCGCCGCTGACGACGCTCGCCACCGGCAGCGCCAGCACCAGGACGGCCCGCACTCCCCGACGCAGCAGGAGCAGGCCCTCGTCGTCGCCCTCGGCCAGCTTCGCCGCCTCGCGAAGGCCGGCCCGGTGCACCCCCATCAGGCCGAGTTGGCCGACGACGGTCGCCGTCGTCATCGCGACAACGAAGTAGCCGAACAGCGCCGGGCTCAGCAGTCGACTGGCGGAGGCGTTCAGGAGCAGGTAGCCGCCGATCGCGACGCCGTACGAGATCGCGAACCAGACCAGGGCGCCGAGAACCGAGACGTACCGCTGTCGACGATGCCTCCCACTGGGACGCGCGGGAGCGATCCGGACGCCCCCACGTCGTCGCCCCGGTCTAGCCACGGACGGCCCTGGCGCCGACGTCCTCGATCTGGTCCGGCGCGGTGTCGGAGGCGGATCCGATGGCCTGTCGATAGGCCATCGCACCGGCGACGAAACCGAGCAGCACCCACTGGATCGGCGGGATCAGGCCGCCGCCGGCGGTGACCAGGCGCACGATCGGCAGGGCCAACGCGGCCGTCACCGGCACCATCCAGGCCGGCTCCATGCCGATCCGGGCGATCAGCGACGCCCACAGGCCGACCAGCACGACGACGATCGCGGTGGCCGCCAACGCCCCGAACACCCCGGACCGCAGCCAGGTGTCGAGGATGAAGTTGTGCGAGCTGGCACCGGCCGTCTCGACCCCGCCCGTCCAGAAGTTGTCGGCGATGTTGGAGTACGCCAGCTGCAGCAGGTCGTCGCGCGCCTCGTACGACGACGTGTCCTGGGTGAACCGCACGTACAGCACGGACGCGAAGCCGGAGAACACCGCCAGCAGCACCGCCGCCACCGCGCCGAAGGCCAACGCGACCTGGCGGCCGCTGAGTCGGAACGTCACGACCGAGCGCAGGAAGCTGAGCAGCGGCCAGGCCAGCGCCGCCAGCATCACCGAGCGACTCATCGACACGATGATCAGCAGGACGCCGAGCCCGAACGACGCGTTGAACACGACCCGCTGAGCGGTCGACGTCAGCGGTCGGAGCCGGGTCGCCCAGGCGGCGACGTACATCGCGGCCAGCACGCCACCGAACACCTCGTGCCGGATGTTGCCGCGTACGGCCTCCTCGTCGTAGCCGAATCCGGTGAACGCGGTCCGGAACAGCTCACGCTGCAACAGCTCCGGGTTGGCCGTGGCGATGGTCTGGCTGAAGACCTGGACCGGGTTCACGCCGTTGCCCAGCATGGAGTACGTCAGGCCGACGACCAGCGAGACCGACGCCACGGCCGCCGCCCACCGCAGCGCCTCGAGCAGCCGCGGCTCGAGACCGAGCGCGGCCCGATAGATGATGGTCCCGATGGCGACGTACGCGAGCAGGTAGAGACCCTGCTGAACCGGACCGAACGGGAGCATACCGTTGTAGAAGCTCGTCGCCACCCAGATCGCCAGCAGCGCCACGTTCGCGATCACGAACGGGGCACTGACCGCGAGCACCGGACGATGTGCCCGGGACCGGCACCGGATGAAGATCGCGGCGGTGAACGCCAGGATCGCGAGCTGGTGGATGCGGCCCTGGCCAAGCGGTGTGCTCCCGATCACGAACCACTGCAAGGGGAGCGCCGCGAAGACCGCGAGGATGGCCCATCTCACCGAGCAACGCCTCCCCGTGTGGGACCTGGCGAGCACCGTCGCGAGGTCCGCCTTCGAGCGCGGTCGATGCGCGGAGTGCTCATCACGTATTGTTCATGAACTGGGGGAACGCGCAAAACGGAACGCCGAGCACCAAAGGAGCGCGCCGGGGACGACCCATGGACCAGGATCTGATCAGGCTGCAAGACCATCTGGCCGTCCTCCGACGTCGTTGGCGGCTCGTGGTGGTCTGTCTCATTCTGGCCATCGGCGCCAGCCTGGCGCTGTCGCTGTCGCAGACCAAGATGTACCAGGGCACCGCGAGCCTGCTGCTCCAGCCCGAGCAGCCGGTCGACACCGGCGGCGGCGGCGCGGTCATGGAGCCGGAGGAGGTCGCGACCCAGGCCGACGTCATCGCCTCCGTCCAGGTCGCCGAGCGGGTGGTCGACGAGCTGAACCTCGATGCCGAGGAGCCGCAGGACCTTCTCGACGACATCTCGGTCACGGTCGTCGAGGACAAGCGGGTCGTCGAGGTCTCGGCACTCGAGCCTCGACCGCAACTGGCCGCCGACATCGCCAACGCGTTCGCCGAGCAGTACATCGAGTACCGCGAGGAGGAGGCGCTCGAGGCGGCCGAGGCCGAGGAGGAGCGGTACACCGAGGCGATCGAGGACGTCCAGGACGACCTGCGGCGGGTTCGGCGCCAGATGGACGACGACGGCGTCAGCGGCGACGAGCTCGACGCGCTCCAGCAGCAGGAGTCCAGCCTGATCTTCCAGCAGAGCCAGATCGCCGCCCAGCTCAGCGCGGCCCAGGCCGTCCAGGCCGGCCCGCTCCCGGGCGGCGAGGTCCTGCTCCGGGCCGAGCCGTCGAGGCAGCCGGCCGAGCCGAAGCCGATCCAGGCCGGTGTGCTCGGTGGCGTGATCGGGCTGCTGATCGGCGTCGGCCTGGCGTACGTCCGGGACCGGCTGGACGACGCGATCCGCGACGAGCAGCGGCTCCGTTCGGCCGTCAGCGGCCGGCCGATCCTCGGCTCGATCCCCGCCTCCGGCGACGAGTCGACCGGCCGGGTGGCCACGCTGCTGGCCCCGCAGTCCCCGCTGAGCGAGGCCTACCGAACCCTCAACACCAACGTCCGGTTCCTGCTGGCGGCCGAGCGCGAGCACCGGCCGGGACGCGGCGACGTCCTCCTCGTGACGTCGGCCGGCCCGGGCGAGGGCAAGACGTCGGTGGCGACCAACCTCGCCGTCGCCGCCTCGCGGGTCGGCCTTCGGGTCATCCTGGTCGACGCCGACCTGCGGCGGCCGGCGGCCGCGGACAAGTTCGGCCTCGACGTCCCGGTCGGCCTGTCGGACCTGCTGGCCGACGGCGGGCCGCCGAATCCGCACCTTCACGAGGTGGGTCTGGGCCGGCTGCGGGTCCTGGCCGCCGGCAGCATCCCGCCCAACCCGGCCGAGCTGTTGGCCTCGCCGAGGATCGCCGGACTCCTCGCGGAGCTCGCCGACCAGGCCGACCTCGTCGTCGTCGACAGCGCACCGGTCCTTCGGGTCGCCGACAGCCTCGAGCTGATCGACGCGATGGACCTCATCCTGCTCGTCGCCCGGCGCAAGGTGTCGCGGATCCACAGCGTCTCCGCCGCGGCCGACCGGATCCGGCAGGTCGGCGGCACCCTGTCGGGCTGCGTCTTCAACGGCGTCGACACCAAGGCCTCCAGCTACGGCTACGGCTACCCGTCGCGTACCGAGAGCAAGCCGCGGACGTCGCGACGCCAGCGGCGGCGTCAGGAGCGTCAGGCCGCCGAGGAGGCCCGGATCGGCGCCGGCCTCGACCGCGGTTCGTCAGGCTGACACCTCGGCCTGGACGGTGCCGAACAGGTGGTGGCTGACCCGCGTCACCCGGTCGACGATCTCGTCGAGGATGTGCACAGCGAGGTCCACGCTGTGCCCGGCCGGGTCGGCGATGTCCTCGGCCTGCGGCGCCTTCGGCACCAGTGGCCGTAGCCGCTGCAGCCGCTCCATCGCGTCGTCGGCGCCGTCCCAGGTGGATTGCCACAGCTCGGAGCTCACCAGCCGGTCCACCTCGCACAGCGTGTAGGTGCGGCCGACCATCGCGGGGAGCATCCGGTTGACCTCGCGCCGGTGCTCCTCGGTCATGGTGATCACGAGCCGGCTCGCGTCGAGCTCGTCGACGTTCACGGCGCGCGACCGGTGGTCGTCGAAGGTGAGCCCACGTTTGTCCATCGCCGCCACCATGGCCGCGAGCAGTCGCGCCCCGGGCTTGGCGTGCAGCCCGGCGCTGCGGATCACCAGACCGTGCTGGTCGCCGCGGCGGGCCTCGGCCTCGCGACGGAAGAGCATCTCCGCGACCGGGCTGCGGGCCTGGTTCGCCGTACAGACCACCAACAGGTCGACCGCGTAGCTCGACTCGGCATCGGCTTGTGCCATGTCTGGACCCTACGGCAGCGGCATGAACGCGAGGCCGCGATGGTACTCGCCGCCGATGCGGTTGCCGTCGCGTCCGAGCCAGAGCCCGCTGGACGTGGCGAGGAACTCGAACCCGCCGACCGTGTTGCTCATCACGGGGTTCCAGGCCAGCGCCAGGCCGGTGTTCGGGTCGATCGCGCCGCCGCCGGGGCGGGACACCGCGCCGGGACCGGCGGAGTCCTGTCCGAACGGGTTGTTCAGCCACCGGCTGTGACCCTGGACGTACACCGCGGCACCGGTCGCCACCACCGAGTGCAATGTGTCGCCGCCGGTGTAGTTGATCCAGGTCGGCCGGGTCGGCGACATCACGTTGGTCTCGAACCGGGCTGCCGCGTCGCACACGTGGGTGCCGATCTGGGCGGACGTGTTCGTCACGAACCCGGTCGCCGCGAACACGAAGTAGCTGCCGTCGGGCGAGAAGTCGACGTCCTCGAGGTACGACTGCCGCGACGCCGTGTTGGTGCGGCACTTGTCGGCGAACGGTGGGTACCACCACGGACTCAGCGTCGCGGACGTCGCACCGAGATCGAGCATGAAGGCCCGAACCCGCGCGGTGCCGTTGACGGAGGTGAAGTTGCCGACCGCGACCAGATGTGTCCCGGACGGGTCGACCGCGAACTTGAAGACGTTGGTCTTCTCGTTGGTCAGCGGGACCGATCCGGCGATCGGCAGGTTGAGGTACGTCATGCCCCGACCGTCGTCGGGTCGCAGCGCGATCAGCTTCTTCGGGAAGCTCCCCGCCACGATGAGCCGGCCGTTGACCATCGCCATGTCGGTCACGCGGCCGGTCCCGAACGGCGCTTCGAAGGCCGGGTCGACCGCTCCGGTCGCGGGATCCAGCTTCGCGACGCCGTGCCGCGGAACGCCGTCGACGCTGGTGAACTCGCCGCCGATGTACACCGCGTCCGCCGTCGTCACGATCGACCACACGGCGCCGTTCACGTTGGGTGCGACGGAGGAGATGTTGCCGGTCGGGATGTCGAAGGAGAACAGGTTCTCGCGCGCGACGGTGGTCTGGCGACGCCGGTCCTGGATGTTCTGGAACATGCCGCCGACGTACATGGTCTGGCCGATCTGACCGAGTGCGAGCACCCGTGGCCGGACGCCGGTGTTGTCCTCGGCGAGGTGTGGCGTGAAGTTCGAGGGGTCGTCACTGACGACACTCGGATGCGCCGGCGTCTGGCCAGCGGCCGATCCGGGGAGGCCGGCGATGAGGCAGGCGGCCGCGGTAGCCGCGGCGGCCACTACTCGAGACGGGTTCACATGACACTCCAGGCCCCGAGCGATTCAGTTGGTCGGCCTTAGGAGGTCGGGAACCGACGGTTGATACATCCTTATCGCAACGGCATGAAGGCGATTCCGCGGTGGTACTCCCCGCCGATCCGCTTGCCGTCGCGGCCGATCCACAGTCCACGCGGAGTCGCGAGGAAGGTGTAGCCGCCGATCCGGTTCGGCATGTGTGGATTCCACCTCTTTGCCTTCCCGGTCGCCGGGTTGATCGCGCCGCCACCGCGTCGGTCGACCGCGCCGGGGCCGGCGGAGTCCTGCCCGAACGGGTTGTCCAGCCACCGGCTGTGACCCTGCACGTACACCGCGGCACCGGTCACCGCGACCGAGTGCAACGTGTCGCCGCCGGTGTAGTTGATCCAGGTCGGCTGGGACGGCGACATCACGTCGGTCTCGAACCGGGCCGCCGCGTCGCACACCATCGTGCCGATGTCGGTTGGGCTCGGCACGATGTAGCCGGTCGACACCACGACGAAGTACCGGCCGCTCGGCGCGAAGTCGACGTCTTGCAGGTACGGCAGCCTCGTCGGGCCGCCGGATGCGCATTGTCGGCCGAGCGGCTCGTACCACCAGGGACTGAGTCGGGCCGCCTTGGAACGCAGTCGCAGCATGAAGGCACGGTCGCGCTCCCTCCCGGCCACGGTCGTGAAGTTGCCGACCGCGACGAGACGCTTGCCGTTCGGCGACACGGCGAACCGGAACACGCCGGTCTTCGGGAAGCCCTGCGGGACGAGGTTTCCCCTGACTCGGGGCTTGATGTAGCCGGTCGCGCGGCCGGTGTCCGGACGCAGCGCGATCAGCTTGCGCGGAAAGGTGCCGGCGGCGATCAGGCGGCCGTCGACCAGCGCGAGGTCGGTGACCCGCCCGCGGTCGAACGGCGCCCTGAACGACCGGTCGACCTTGCCGCTCCTCGGCTTGAGCTTGGCCAGGCCGGGACGGCGGATGCCGTTGACCTTCGTGAAGGCGCCGCCGATGTACACCGCGTTCCGGGTGGTCCGGACCGACCACACCGGTCCGTTGACCTTCGGCGCGAACGACGTGAACGCCCCGGTCTTGGCCTTGAAGGCGGCGATGTTGCGGCGCTCCTTGGTGAAGCGGCGCTGCGGACTCGACACCTTGCTGAAGAGGCCGCCGGCGTAGATGATCCCCTTGCGTCTGGCCAGGGCGAGGACGCGCGGCTGCGCCCCCGAGCCGTCGTCGGCCAGATGGGGCGTGGTGTTGGCGGGGTTGTCGTCGACGACCGACGGATGCCTGGTTTGGGCGCCGGCCGCGGCGCACAGGCCGGCGACCAGACCCAGGACGGTGACGGTGGACAGCGCGAGACGGTGGGCCCTCAAGATCCTCTCCCGCAGACGGAACGTGTGAGAGACAGCTCCCCGAGACGTTCGATCAGCGACCGAGTATAGGGGTCGGCGAATTCGCGGCGTCGCGACCCCGGTTTGGGGCTATTGAGGCGATTCCGGTATCGGCTAAATCCCGGGATCACCAATCAAAGGTCCGGCCGAGCGCATCGAAGAGCGCCTGGTTATGCGGCCGGTAATAGTCGACAAGTCGAGCTTTCGTATCCGGGCGAATTGGTGGATATCCGCGTCGCTCGTTTCGCGGCTTCAGATTGAGCTGCCGAATTGGCAGACCGAGGAAGCGCTGCACCGTCTCGAAGGTGTCCTGCGGTCGGCGAAACAGGTCCTCGGCGGGCAGCACGAGCAGCCGGTCGGAGTCGTAGGCCTTGAGCCACGGCTCGAGGTGCTCGAGGTAGCGACCGCGGGCCAGGTAGCTGTGGTGGTCGTGGTCGAACGAGTAGTACGCCGGATCGCGCAGCCGTTCGGGCGTCACGTCCCGAAGCCGCTCGGACTCGGCGTCGATGGCCTCCTCGAACGTGGGCAGGTCCTCGTTCCCGGTGGCGACCCGATCCCAGTAGTTGGAGTACGCCCGGGAGACCGGCTCGCGCAGCAGCGCGATCACCCGAACGTCGGGCAGGGTCTCCCCGACCCGATCGACCGCCGCCGGATGGAACATGTAGTAGGGCGACGCCTCCCCGACCAGTGGGCGGCGGCCCTGCCGGCGCTCCTGTCGGTCGACCGCCTGGCGGGTCGGAAAGTGCGCGCGGTACCACGCGTCGCCGCGGGCGTAGTTGATGTCGAAGTAGTGCGGACTCTTGCGGCGCTGGAACGACGGGTACATCCGGGCGACGTCGGGGTGGTCGACGAGCCAGTTCATCAGCGACGTGGTGCCGCCCTTCTTGCAGCCGATGATCAGGAAGTCCGGCAGCACGCGCAGCCCCGAGCTGACCCGTCCCGAGACGTGCACCAGTCCCTTGGCCGCCGTCGCGACTCCGGGCGGCAGCCGATCGCGCACCTGCTGCAGCCTCGACGAGCGGTCCAGGCCGCCGATCGGGGCGGCGTCAGCAGGCACCGTCCCGCCTCACGACAGCCCCGAGAGTCCGCGCGGCGATCGACAGCTCGCCGGCCACCGTGACGTTGTCGACGTAGTCGAGGTCGAGTCGGACCGCCTCGCTCCAGCCGAGCCGAGAGCGGCCGCTGACCTGCCACAGCCCCGTCATGCCGGGCTTCACCGTGAGCCGGCGGCGGATCCAGTCGTCGTAGTCGTCGGTCTCGGTCGGAAGGGCCGGGCGCGGGCCGATCAGGGACATGTCGCCCTTGAGGACGTTGTAGAGCTGCGGGAGCTCGTCGAGTGACGTGGCGCGCAGAACCCTTCCCACTCGGGTGACCCGAGGGTCGTTCTGCATCTTGAACAGCGGCCCGGCACCTTCGTTGAGCTCGGCCAGGTCGGCCAGCCGGGCGGACGCGTCCAGCGACATCGTGCGCAGCTTGTACATCGTGAACGTCGTGCCGCCCTGGCCGGCCCGGGCCTGCCGGAAGATGCCGGGACCGGGCGAGTCCCACCGCACGAGAAGCCAGAGCGCGAGCAGCAGCGGCGCGACGGCGACGAGCAGCACGGCCGCGGCCAGCCGGTCGATGACCCACTTCGCCGCCGCCATCGGGGCCGGCGGTCGGGTCGGCCGGACCGACAGCAGCAGCCGGCGGCCCACCAGCCGGGGCACGACGCGGTTGGGCACGGCGCCGTGGACCTCGGCGGCGACGGCGAGCTCGATGTTGGACTCCTCCAGCGCCCAGCTCAGCCGTCGGACGTCGTACGCCGTGAGCACCGGGCCGGGCGCCACGACGACCTGGGCGACGCCCATCTGACGGGCCACGTCCGGCACGTCGGCGAGGCCGCCGACCACGCGGATGTCCATGATCGTGTCGGCGAGCGGCGCGCCGTCGTCGTCGGTCTCGGCGAGGCAGACGCCGGCGATGTGCACCTTCGGCTGCGGGCCCCACTGACTGACCAGATGCGAGACGGCGACCCGGTCACCGACCAGGAGGGTGAGGCTGCGCGCCCTGCTCCGGGACCGTCCGAAGCGGATCAGGAACGCGCCGAGGACCATCGCCGTGACGACGGTCGCGGTGGCTCGCAGGTCGCGCGTCGGCGTCGCGTTGATCGTCGCTCCGACGACCAGGGCCAACCCACCCGCGTACGCCGACCGCTTGACCGGCAGCTGCGAGCGCAGCCGTTCGTACGTCGGCAGCATCGCGACCTGCAGCGCGAAGACGAGCAGGACGAACGTGACCGTCAGCCGGCCGGCATTGCCGAGCGGCGGCACCACGGCGGCGACGCCGATGGTGATCGCGGCCAGCACGCCGAACTCCGCGACCAGTGCGCGCGGACGCCAGGCCGACGCGGCCAGCCGCACGACCGGACCAGACCGACCGAACGCCCGTGCCACGCCAGTGCGATGCGTATCCTCCCGAGCACGAAACGTGCTTTCGGTCATAATGCGGCTCCGTCAGTCCCCGTGAACATCGTGGCTCCCGTACCCCTACAGTCGGCGGACCCGAGCGAGAGGCATTCAACCATGCAAGTGGGCTGGGCGTCACTGTCGGGTTCAAAGGTTCACCATGAGATATCAATGGAACGCGTTCTGTGTCACGTCGAGGCCGCGGATCAGGAGGCTCTCCACCGCATCCGCCGCCCTTTCGACAGAAATGTCTATTTCTGCGCGTTCCTCTTTCCGGAACGGCTTGAGCACGTAGTCCTTCGGTGACTGTCGGCCCGTCGGTCGCCCGACCCCGATCCGGACCCGGTAGAAGTCACCGGTCCCGAGCGCGCCGCGGATGGAGCGCAGGCCGTTGTGCCCGTTGTCGCCACCGCCGAGCTTGATCCGGAGCGCTCCGACGGGCAGGTCGATCTCGTCCTGGACGACGACCAGCCGCTCCGGCGGGACCTTGTAGAACGCGAGCAGCGTCGACACCGGACCGCCGCTCTCGTTCATGTAGCCGCGGCCACGACCGAGCACGACGCGCGTCCCGGGCGGGCTCCCCAGGCGTCCCTCGATGACGTCGGCGCGCCGCGACTTGTGCGGGCGCCATCGGCCCGACATCCGCTCGGCGAGGACGTCGGTCACGAAGAACCCGACGTTGTGCCGGGTGGTGGCGTACGCGGGGCCGGCGTTGCCGATCCCCATGACCAGCCACGCCTCGCTCGTCATGTCGCGGTCTCGCCGGAGTCGGGACCAGAGTCCGCGCGGCGTCACTCGTCCTCGGAGTCGCCCTCGGCCGGCTCGGCCGGCTCGGCCTCCGCCGGCTCGGCCTCCTCGGGCTCCTCGTGCTCGTCACGCTCCACGCCGGCCTCGGCCTCTGCCTCGGCCATCTCGGCCTCGAGCTGCTCGGCCGTCGGCTGGGCGGTCGCGTTGACGATGAGGAGGTCGTCCTCGACCCGCAGCTCGACGCCGTCGGGCAGCTTCAGGTCGGAGGCGAGGATCTGGGAGCCGACCTCGAGGCCCTCGATGGAGACCTCGATCGAGCCCGGGATGTGGGTGGCCTCGGCCTCGACGCTCAGCTCGGTCGTCTCGGTCACGATCAGCGCGTCCGGCGCGGCCTCGCCGACCAGGACGATCGGGACGTCGACCGTCACCTTCTCGCCCCGCCGGACGAGCAGCAGGTCGGCGTGCTCGATGAAGCCCTTGATCGGGTCGCGTTGCACCTGCTTCGGCAGGGCGAGCTGGCTCTTGCCGTCGAACTCGACCGACAGCAACGCGTTGGCCGACTTGAGGGCCAGCATCAGGTCGTGGCCGGGCAAGGTGATGTGCGCCGGGTCCTCGCCGTGTCCGTAGAGCACGGCGGGGACGGCACCGGCCCGACGGATGCGGCGCGCCGCACCCTTGCCGAACTCGGTGCGCGGCTCGGCCTGGATCTTGATCTCGGCCACGGGAGTCTGCTCCTCAACGTCTCGGTTCGTCCGCGGTGCTGCCCAGCGAGTCGCGCCGACCCAGCACCGCGTCGATCACGGAGCGTCTGGCACTCCCTCGCCGAGGCAACCGCAGCAGTCTAGCCGGCGGCAGGTGTTGGTGCGAAATCGCACCAACTCTCGACGGCGGCCGCGGTTTCGCGCCAACACTCCGATCGTCGCGACAGCCCGGCCCGCTACGCCCGCCCCTCGAACAGGCTGGTGACCGAGCCGTCCTCGAAGACCTCCCGGATCGCCCGGCTGATCAGCGGCGCGATCGACAGCGTGGTGAGCTTGTCGAACTGTCGCTCCTCGGGGACCGGCAACGTGTTGGTCACGATCACCTCGCGGGCCACCGAGTTCTTCAGCCGGTCCACCGCCGGGCCCGAGAGGACCGCGTGGGTCGCGGCGATCACGACCGACGCCGCGCCCTCGGCCAGCAGCGCGTCGGCCGCCTTGCCGATCGTCCCGGCCGTGTCGATCATGTCGTCGACCAGCACGCAGGTACGCCCGGTGACCTCGCCGACCACCCGGTTGGCGACCGCCTCGTTGGGCTGGCTGATGTCGCGGGTCTTGTGGATGAACGCCAGCGGGGCGCCGTCGAGTCGCTGCGACCACTGCTCGGCGACCCGGATCCGGCCGGCGTCCGGCGACACGACCGCGAGGGACTCGCCGGAGTACCGGGACGCGACGTACTCGGACAGGATCGGCATCGCCATCAGGTGGTCGACCGGCCCGTCGAAGTAGCCCTGGATCTGGGCGGAGTGCAGGTCGACGGCGATCAGCCGGTCGGCGCCGGCGGTGCGGAACATGTCGGCGATCAGCCGCGCGCTGATCGGCTCCCGACCGCGATGCTTCTTGTCCTGCCGGGCGTACCCGTAGAACGGCATCACGACCGTGATCCGCTTGGCCGAGGCCCGCTTGAGCGCGTCGACCATGATCAGCTGCTCCATGATCCACTGGTTGATCGGCGCGGTGTGGCACTGGATGACGAACGCGTCGCACCCGCGGACGGACTCGTTGAACCGCGTGTAGATCTCGCCGTTGGCGAAGGCGCGAATGTCGGTCGGGACGAGCTGGGTCCCCAACGACTCGGCGACCTCCTCGGCCAGGGCCGGGTAGGCCCGCCCCGAGAAGACCATGAGGTTCTTTTCCGTCGTGCGCTTCAACCCGATCATGTCGCTGGTTCCCCGCTCCCGTGTTCGGCGTGCGATGCCGCGGCGGCCCGTGCCTCCGCCGCGGCCCGGTCGGACGCGGATCCCGGCCGCTTCCGTCCGACCCAGTCCTCGATGTGTCGTTGCGGTCCGGACGAGACCGCGAGCGCGCCCGGCGGCACGTTGCGTCGCACCACGGTCCCAGCCCCGGTCGCCGCGCCGTCGCCGAGCTCAACCGGCGCCACGAACACGTTGTCGGACCCCGTCTTGCAGTGCCGCCCGACCGTCGTACGGTGCTTGGCGACCCCGTCGTAGTTGGCGAAGATCGTGCCCGCTCCGATGTTGGTGCCCTCGCCGATCGTCGCGTCTCCGACGTACGACAGGTGCGGGACCTTCGCGCCCGGGCCGATCGTGGCCTGCTTCGTCTCGACGTACGTGCCGATCTTGCCGTCCTCGGCGAGCTCGGTGCCCGGCCGCAGGTACGCGAACGGCCCGACCGAGGCCCGGTCGCCGATGACCGCGTCGATGCCGTGGGCGCGCACGACCCTGGCGTCCGCTCCGACCACGACGTCGGTGAGGGTCGTGTCGGGCCCGATCTCGGCGCCTTCGGAGACCCGGGTCGCGCCGTGCAGCTGGACCCCGGGCCGCAGCGTCACGTCCGGCGCCAGCCGTACGGTGACGTCGACCCACGTACTGCCCGGGTCGACGACGGTGACTCCGTCTCGCATCCAGCGGTCGAGGGTACGCCGGTTGAGCTCGGCTCCGAGCCGGGCGAGCTGGGCGCGATCGTTGACCCCTTCGAGCTGCCAGACGTCGCGGAGGACGATCGCGCCGACCGCGTGGCCACCGGCGCGGGCGATCGCCACGACGTCGGTGAGGTAGCGCTCGCCCTGGGCGTTGTCGGTGTCCAGGGCCGCGAGCGCACCGGCGAGGAAGGCCCGGTCGAAGGCGAAGATGCCCGAGTTGATCTCGCGGATCGCCCGCTCCTCGTCGGTGGCGTCCTTCTGCTCCACGATCGCCTGGACGCGGCCGGCGGAGTCGCGGACGATGCGGCCGTACCCGGTCGGGTCGTCGACCTGACAGGTGAGGATCGTGGCCGCGTTGCCGGCCTTGGCGTGCTCGTCGAGCAGCGAGCGCAGGGTCTCCGCCTCGAGGAGCGGCACGTCGCCGTACGTCACCACGACCGTGCCCTGCTCGGCCGGCGGCGCGGCGGCGAGCCCCACCTGGGTCGCGTCGCCGGTGCCGCCCTTGTAGTCGTCCTGGACCGCGAGAACGGCCGTCGGGTCGATCGCCTCCACATGGGCCGCGACCGCCGCCCGCTCGTAGCCCACCACGACGACCAGCGTGTCCGGCTCCAGGCCGCGGGCGGCAGCCACCGCGTGACCGACCAGGCTGCGGCCACCGATCTCGTGGAGCATCTTGGCTCGCCGGGACCTCATCCGGGTGCCAGCACCCGCCGCGAGGCAGATCACGGACAGTGGCTCGGCACGGGTCACGCGCTCTCTCCTGACGATCTCGTCGGTCGGCCCCGGCGGAGTCGGCGTGGAGCGGGGCCCTCGCTCCCCGGGTAGGAGTCGAACCTACGTCGCTTGTCCGCATTCAAAGTGCGGCGGGCCCTGCCGACAGACCAACCGGGGATCGCACGGTCAGCGTACGAAACACCCGCCCCGACATGACGAGGAGGTGAACGAGGCCGAGCGAGCTTGCGTCACCTACGGCAGCGTAGGTTACGGTGACGTAGGTATGGGTACGGCCCGACGGACAACAGGGCACGTTTCGACAGCGAGGTTGGCCAGATGACCGCACCGACGACCATGACGTCTGACCGCACCCCACCACCCGACGACAACGGCAAGCTCAGCAGCGACGTCCAGAGCCTCAAGGAGCGGATCGCGCTGGGCGTGTTCATCGCCGTGCCGTTCCTGGCGGTGGTCGCCGCCGTCCCGGTCGCCTGGGGCGGCTGGCTCGGCTGGCACGACGTCATCATCGCCTTGGTGATGTACGCGATCTCCGGCCACGGCGTCACCGTCGGGTTCCATCGGCACTTCACGCACAAGTCCTTCAAGCCCAATCGCGGCGTCAAGATCGGGCTCGCGGTCGCCGGCAGCATGGCGATCGAGGGGCCGGTCATCCAGTGGGTCGCCGACCATCGCAAGCACCACAAGTTCTCCGACCGCGACGGCGACCCGCACTCGCCGTGGCGCTACGGCAACACCGTCCCCGCGCTGGTCAAGGGCCTGACGTACGCCCACATCGGCTGGCTGTTCGATCCGGAGCAGACGCCGCCGCGGCGCTACGCCCCTGACCTGCTGAAGGACCGCGACCTCGTCCGGATCTCCCGACAGTTCCCGCTGTGGACGGCCGTCTCGCTGCTCATCCCGCCGATCGCGGGCGGTCTGTGGACCATGTCGTGGCACGGCGCGCTCACCGCGTTCTTCTGGGCCAGCCTGGTGCGCGTCGCGATGCTGCACCACGTCACCTGGTCGATCAACTCGATCTGCCACACGGTCGGCAACCGGCCGTTCAAGAGCCGCGACAAGTCCGGCAACGTCTGGTGGCTGGCGATCCCGTCGATGGGCGAGTCGTGGCACAACCTCCACCACGCCGACCCGACCTGCGCCCGGCACGGAGTGCTCCGCGGCCAGATCGACACGTCGGCCCGAATCATCTGGGCACTCGAGAAGGTCGGCTGGATCCACGACGTCCGGTGGCCGGTCAAGGAGCGGATCGAGGCCAAACGAGTCGTCGCGACCTGAGCGCGGACCCGCCCATAAGGCAGAATGCCGGGCGTGACTGAGGCCGCGAGCGCTCGCCGACGCAAACGGGCCACCCGCCATCGGATGACCGCTGCCGAGCGTCGGGAGCAGCTCATCGAGATCGCGCGGGGCCTGTTCGCCGAGCGGGGGTTCGACGGCACGTCCGTCGAGGAGATCTCCAGCCACGCCGAGGTGTCCAAGCCGATCGTGTACGAGCACTTCGGCGGCAAGGAGGGCCTGTACGCCGTCGTCGTCGACCGCGAGGTCCGCCAGCTGCTCGACATGGTGCGCGGCGCCCTGACCGGCGGCCACCCGCGCGAGCTCCTGGAGCAGGCCGCGCTCGCCCTGCTCGACTACATCGACGCGAGACCGGACGGCTTCCGGATCCTGGTCCGCGACTCCCCCGTCGGCTCCGCGACCGGGTCGTTCGTCAGCATCATCAGCGACATCGCGCGCCGGGTGGAGCACATCCTCGGCAACGAGTTCACGATGCGGGGGTTCGACGCGAAGCACGCTCCGATGTACGCCCAGATGCTGGTCGGCATGGTGGGCACGACCGGGCAGTGGTGGCTGGACGTCCGCGAGCCCGACAAGGCCGTCGTGGCGGCGCACCTGTGCAACCTCGCGTGGAACGGGCTCGCCGGCCTCGAGCCGGATCCCGCCCTGGTCACCCGGCGGGTCTAGCCGGCGACTTCGCGCGGGCCAGGACCTCGACCCGGTTGCCGTTGCCGTCGCGGGTGTAGAAGCGCCGATAGCCCGGGAACTCGGCGTCCCAGGTCACCGGGAAGCCGGCCGCCTCGACCGCACCGGCCACCGCGTCGACGTCGTCGACCAGGAGCGCCGGATGGGCCTTGCGCGCCGGTGCGAACGGGTCCTCGACACCGACATGGATCTCGATGCCGTCGGCGCGAAACCAGACGCCGCCACGCGCGGCCAGTGTCGGCGGCTTGGCCACCTCGGCGATCCCGAGCACGTCGCCGTAGAACGCTCGGGCCGCCGCCTCGCCACCGGGCGGGCAGGACACCTGCACGTGATGGAGTCTCATGCCGCCTCCTCGAGGTAGAGCTTCATCCCGACGTGGCTCGGCACGAAGCCGAGGCGTTCGTAGAACCGACGAGCCGCCGTGCGCTGCGCGTTCGTCGTGAGCTGCACCCGGGCGCAGCCGCGATCGCGGGCCGTCGCGCAGACGTACTCCATGAGCGCGGTCCCGTAGCCCCGGCCCCGCCCGGACCGGCTCACCCGGACCGACTCGATCTGGCAGATCAGACCACCGTCGTAGATCAGGTGTCGGAGCCAGCTCACCTGGCAGGTGGCGACGACGACACCGGCGACCTCGCCGACGAGGATGTCCTGATGCGTCGACGCCGCGATCTCGCGCAGGGCGTCCCGCTGTCGCTCGGTGACGCCGGCCGGCTCGTCCACTTCGCGGATGACGTCCTCGGCGAGCAGCCCGAGAACCGCCGCCAGGTCTCGCTCCTCGGCCGGACGGATCCGCATCATGCCGGCCTCCGGGCGACGAGGAAGATCCGCCGGAACGGCAGCACGGTCCCCCACGCGCGGGCGGGGTACGCCGATCGCAGCGCCGCCTTGAACCGGCGGACGAAGTCGTCACGCATCGGGTCGGGCAGCGACTGCAGGACCGGCCGGGCACCGGTGCCCGCGATCCAGTCGTACACCGGGTCCGCGCCGGTGAGCACGTGCAGGTACGTCGTCTCCCACGCGTCGACGACCCACCCGCGATCGGCGAAGCGCTCGAGGTACGTCGCGGCGTCGTGCGATGCCGGCCGGTCGCGGTCGCGGGTGTACGCGGCGAACGGCCCCGACTCTGCGAGGTCGTCCAGCAGCCGATGGCTCGGCTCCTCGAAGTTGCCCGGGACGCTGAACGCGAGGACTCCGCCGGGCGCGACCCGGTCGGCCAGTCGCGGCAACACCTCGAGATGGCCGGGCACCCACTGGAACGCGGCGTTGGAGACGACCAGGTCGACCGGGTTCGTCGGCTTCCAGTCGCGCAGGTCGGCTTCGACGTACGACACGTCCGGGTCGGTGTTGGCGGCCACCGCTCGGGCGATCATCTCCGGCGACGAGTCGACGCCCTCGATCGCGGCGGCCGACCATCGACGGCGCAGCACCGGCGTCAGATGCCCCGGACCGCACCCGAGGTCGACGATCCGTCGCGGGTCGGCCAGGTCCACGCGGCTGATCAGCTCGACGAAGGGCCGCGAGCGCTCGTCGGCGTAGCCGAGGTAGCGGGTCGGGTCCCAGGTCGCCATGTCACCCTCCTCTCGCGCGTCCGCCGCCACGGGGGCCAGCGTCCGAACCAGCTGACAGGTCGGCGGCGTCCTTTCGTACGCCATCCTCCTTGGCATATATCTTGATGTCAAGATTCCTGGTGTCGAGATAGTGCGGTCGCTTAGGAAAGGAGTCCTCTCGATATCAAGAGTCTTGACGCAGTACGGTGGGCCGGTGGAAGACGAGGTCGATCGGCTGGTCGCGTCCTGGCATCGGGAGCGCCCGGATCTCGACGTGGCGCCGATGCACGTGCTCAGCCGGGTGACCCGGCTGGCCCGCCACCTCGACCGGGCCCGACGGCAGGCCTTCGCGGGCCAGGACCTGGAGGCCTGGGAGTTCGACGTCCTCTCCGCGCTGCGCCGGTCCGGCCCGCCCTATCAGCTGTCACCGGGGCGGCTGCTGCGCGAGACGCTCGTGACCAGCGGCACCATGACCAACCGCGTGGACCGCCTCACGGCGCGCGGCCTCGTGGAGCGGCTGCCCGATCCGAGCGACCGCCGGGGCGTCCAGGTGCGCCTGACCGCGGCCGGGCGGAACGCCGTCGACGCCGCCCTGGAGTCGCTGCTCTCCAGCGAGCGGGAGCTGCTGCGCGGGCTCGACCCGGCCGACTCCCGCCGGCTCGCCGACCTGCTCCGCACCCTCGTCGCTCCCTTCGACACCCCGTAACCCCGCGACGATAGGTCACTCCCCGCGAAGGGGTCAGCCGATGACGCGGGCGCCCGGGGCCGGCCCGGTGGCCTGGACGACGTCGGCGCAGACGCCGGCGCCGGTGAGCGCGAGAGCGATGTCCAGGGCATGCTCCTCGTCGCCGGCCAGGAAGATCGTGGTCGGGCCGGAGCCCGAGATGGTCGCACCAAGCGCCCCGCACTCCTCCCCGACCGCCAGCGCCTCGGCGAGCTCGGGCCGCAGGGACAGGGTCGCCTCCCGCAGGTCGTTGGACAGCACCGCGCCCAGCGCGGCGGGATCGCCGGCCCGCAACGCCGACAGCAGTGCCGGTGCCACCTGCGGTACGGGCGGCGGCTCCGACTCGTGGAGCCGGTCGAACTCGGCGTACACGACCGGCGTGGACAACCCGCTGTCGGCCAGGCCCAGCACCCAGCAGTAGCTGCCGCGGGCGAGCACCGGGCTGACCTGGTCGCCGCGGCCGGTGCCCATCGCCGTCCCGCCGAACAGGCAGAACGGGACGTCGCTGCCCAGCTCGGCCGCGAGCCGCAGCAACTCCTGCCGGGGAGTGCCGAGCCCCCAGACGGCGTCGGCCGCGACCAGCGCGGCCGCGGCGTCCGCCGAGCCGCCGGCCAGGCCGCCGCTGACCGGGATCGCCTTGCGGATCGCCATCGTCAGGCCGGCGTCGGTCCCCGACTGCTGTCGCAGCAGGTCCGCGGCGCGATAGGCCAGATTGTCCCCGTCGAGCGGCACCAGAGCGGTCTCGGATGCGCCCCGCCCGTCGTACGTCACGCTCAGGTCGATCGTGCCGTCGTCGGACGCCGTCGCCCGGATCTCGTCGCACAGGTCGACTGCCTGGTAGACCGTGGTGAGCGGGTGGTAGCCGTCGGACTCCAGCCCGCCGACGGCCAACGCAAGGTTGATCTTCGCCGGCGCACGGACGGTCACCGACTGCAAGGTCATGGGGTCAACCTAGGGCATGTCCGATTGTTCAGGCCGGACTCCGCGAGCGGTTTCGCGCCCGTTCGCACCGCCGGACCGTGCGTACGGGCGCCAACCGTCAGGCCGGGATGGCGTCCGCGATCCGGGCGAACGCCGCGACGTCGAGCTCTTCGCCACGCGCCGTCGGCGGCACCCCAGCGGTCCGCAACGCCGACTCGGCCGCCGACGGCCCACCGGCGAGGGCGGCCAGCGCCGACCGCAGCATCTTGCGCCGCTGCGCGAACGCGGCGTCGACGACCGCGAAGACCCGGTCCCGACCGGCCCGACTCGGCGGCGGGTCGCGCCGGGTCCATGCGACGAGGCCGGACTCGACCCGCGGCGGCGGCCAGAACACGTGTCGACCGACCCGTCCGGCCGGACGGGCCGCGGCGTACCACGCGGTCT